>MDTG01346164.1_pt1 | contig 15383 bp, 10 predicted proteins | sample 811421 | NCBI WGS metagenome assembly MDTG01 (sample SAMN05326645, study PRJNA326480) | marine metagenome | isolation source: seawater | place: Pacific Ocean: South East | collected 2011
ACAGTCCCCCGCATATGAGAATATGGGAGATATAAGTTGGAAAACCGGTGAAACATACGGTATCCTTTTTAGTGGGGCTGTAGTCGGCGTAGCAGCGCTACTACTGTTTAATCGCTACTACAAGTAAAAATAAGGTGAAAGAAAATGCCAAGTATGAACATCGGAATGCAACGAAGAATCGGAAAACTACCTAAAACGGGCGAATACAATAGTGGAACTCAAAGTGGCTACTTTGGATACGGTCATCGAGGCTTTTCTGGAAAAAGACCTACTACAAGATACGAAGGATTCTTCGGCATCGGTAGCGGTTACTTTGGTAATGCCTCTGAAGGACAAAAAGACTTGCCTACAAACGGCTTTTATGGAGTAGCATCAGATGACGACGAAAAACTTGAAGCATATTTGAATGGACATTACTTGATGGGCCACGACAAAGACACATCCGAATCTTACGATGTCAAAGGTATGATGGATAACAAAGTCGAAGTCAGCGAAGGATTTGTTCTAAGCCAACAAGCAATTATGCTTGCTGCTGGTGCTGGTTTGCTTTACTTACTCTCTCGTTAAAGGGGGAGTCTAGATGGAAAACCTCGGATTAGTTAGAAGACGCTCCTCTGCATTCGGTCGTCGTAGAATTTCAATCCGTAGACCATCAATCCGTAGATCACCTATCCGTAGACCATCTGTTTCAATCCGCAGACCTCCTACTATCAACCAAAGAAAACCTTTAGTTTCTATGGTTCCACAAAAGCGAAAAGTTATGCCAAAAGTTATGGCAAGGGCACGAATAGCAAATCTTAGGAACAGGCCAACCATATTTGCTAGAAAGCCATTTACAATATCAAGACCTTCCTCTAGATACTATAGAACTACTAGGAGACCTAGTATACTAATGAAATATAATAGACCTAGTGTAGATTATAGTTCTCGTTATAGAAGTGAACGAGCAAAGAATCGTTCGCTTACTATTGCACTCTCAAAGCAAAAAGCGTCTGCAAAATTAGCAGAAGCCAAACATAAGAAGATAGGCAAAGAGTGGGACGCTGAGAAAGATAGATACAATCGCTCTCCAGGATATGTCTATGATAGATTCGCAGATCACATGAATAAGAGATATGTCAAAGCGACTAAGGTAATCTCTCCTGGGATTAACGGAATAGGTGGTTTAGAAGAAAAACTTAGTTGGACAGGCGCGGGTCTTTTAGGTCTGTTGTTCGTGGGCCTAATTATCGGGAGGGTAGAATGATGGCAGGAGTTAAACCAGTAGCCTTACCAATTAGTTCACAAGAAGTAACTTTTATTCAGCGTAGACAAGCAGAACTATCTAGACAAATTAATATCATTGACCAGAAAGTGAGAAGTGGAGTTTACTCTAAGAGTCAAGGAGTTAATCGCAAGATGTTCCTAAAGTCAGAAATAGACGAATTGGAATACCTAAAGCGTAGCAGAAGAGCGCCTGGTAGCACACCATTTACACCCTTTAAACTTCCACAAGCACCTAGAGCAGCAGGTCAGGCTAAGAAATATCAATCTACAACTAGTCAATCTAGTGGCAGCACCACAGTTAATAGTGCTAACAAACCATATGGAACTTATACAAAACCAATAAACACAGGGACTAAGAAAGTCACTATACATGACATTCCAACAAGATTTGCTAAGAACTATCAAACTTACCTTACTACAAGTGAAAAACTAGAAAGTGGCGGATACTTTTATGCTTACAAAAGCGTATCTGGAAAAACAGCTTATTACGGCCCTAAAGGAGTATCTTATGGTAAATCCTCTGCAAAAAACATCAAAGACTTTAGAAATTGGTGCAAGATGAATTTGGGTAAGGAATATACCCACTACGAACCCTACAAAGTTGCAAGACCAGAACCAAAAGAAGTTGTTGCTAACAATTATACTCAAAACTCCATCCCTAGAAAAAGTGTTAAATCAAACCCTTACGGTAAGTCATACGGGCCAACTGTATCGACTTATGAAAGAAATGTTAATGCTGGTAGAGCGAAACCAATTAAGTATGGCAGTAACTATTACGGCCCAAAGTATGCAACTCAAAGAAAAGCATGGGAAGCATGGAACAATAAGTATGTTTACGGTAAACCAACAAGCAGCTCTAAACCAACAAGCACCTCTGTGCCAAAGAAGACAGTCAAAGATAATCCATATACTTTCAAAAGAACATCTACTGGGTATGGGACTTCTATCGAATCCTATGAACAATCGCTTATGAATTACTCGTTTAAGTCAGGCAATACCACCATCACTAGAATGCCACGAGCAATCAAGGTTGGAAGTTATTACTATGGCCCGACTCACGGACAAGAAAAGAACTGGGTTGCTTGGATGAAAGCAAATAAAGTCCCATACGAAAGTGGTAGCAAACAAACCACTAGTCCAACAAAGACGGTTGAGGATAACCCCCATGGACAGGGCTATGGGCCTAACCTAGATATGACCGAATTAAGGTTAACAGGTGGAGTAATAAAGAGGCACAACGGGGTTGTTTACGGCCCTAAGTCTCAATCTAAAATCGGTGAATGGAGAGCCTGGAATACTGCAAATAATATCGCAGGGATCGAAGGAAGACCCGTTGAACTAATCCATAGAGATGCAGTTAAGAGAAGAAGAGAGGCAACTTTGATTAGAGCCAGAAGAGGCGCTAGAATGGACATTAACAAAGAAGTTAGAGGCCAAAGAAAGACCCCTAACTGGAAGTCTATAGCGAACGATAGAGAAAAGCAAATGATTCAACAAGCACTAACTATGGTAGGCTTGAGTGAAATGCCTAAGCTTACGGAGAAAGGAAATCGAGTATTAGTTCGAGCAATAAGAACTAATAGAATGAAAAACCCTCAAAAGAAACAGGAAGTAGGCGCTAAGTTAATGGCTAAAGTAATGACCGAACTAATTAATAATAGTGGTTACTTCGCGGTTAAATATAAGGCTAAGGTTAGTCCGACATTCCCACCGCAAGTTCAATTGTCAGAGATGGCCGGTATTGCAGGTGGGTTTAGTAAGACTAGAAACTCCATGCAGCGGTTGTTGAGAAAATGAGTATAGCAAGACGCATTAAGAATAACCGAAGTAATGCAAACTTCGGATCTTTCGGTTCTATAGAACCTGTTGCGTCTACTACTGATGGTGTGAATATACCGACTATTGCTATAATTGCTGCCGCTTACTCTTATGATGGAAAAACCCCCATTCAACTATGGGATGGTAATAAGTGGTTACAAAAGGGATTCGATTCTAGAAAGTCTGAGGACTGCACCTTTTTTGTTGCTACAGAAGGGTTAGGAAAGGCTCTTGTTTTCGCAACCTTTAGAGATAGTACAGGTAAACTGCAATACCTGTTCGCTAGAAGGGTGAAGGCTGGAGAGTTCAAAATCAAGGTAAAAATTCCATTTGCCGCACTGCCAGACTTTAGGTTTGGTGTCGCTAAAAAAATGGACGCCAGAGTCGGAACTTCCCATCTAACCGATAAAGAAATAGTCGGACTTACCAACAATATGCTACTAATCAACGAAACAGAAGATGCATATGTTACAACAGAATCGTTAGGATTTGCAGGGTTTGGTGCCGTATCGAGATTCACTGACTCTTATCAAGGAATAAAAAGTTCCGATCCGACCTATGCTCCGGCAGCCAACGGTAATGCTCTACCAACAGCTTCTGGAGCGTATAAACTATGGAATGGTAAGTTAGATGATCACAGGTGGAAGACGCATGGGTATACTGGTAAAAAAGAAAAAGATGCCACAACTCGTGGCGGGAAGAATGTCTCAACCGAAGATGGCCCACGGTATAATTGTGACGAAACAGGATACTATGCACAAAGAGCCTCCACATATCTTATGAGATATGACCCAAAAGGTAATCCACTTGGTTACGATGCTATGGAAAATAGATATGATAAAGATGGCAATCAAGTTCAACCAATTACTGCTCTCCCCGCAGGTGTCCCAATCGCTATGGTTGGACAGTTCTTCGTTCACGACCCGCCTGGCACTGCTAGTTTCTTATCAGGTGGCCCGCAGTATGCAGGTTTGGGAGATAAGCGAAAGGGCTGGAAGAAGATTCACTCTCACAAGTTAGAAAAGGCGGCAAAGGCAGTTGGAAAAGCTACAGTAAAAACATTAGAAACCGTAGGAGATGCAGTGTTAGATACTGTAGAGGCAGGAGAGGCATTTATTGATGATCCAAGTTTCAAAACATTCTCTCAGATAATAACTGCGCCACTCGGTATGAATACATGTTGGCACTATGCGGATAAGGTTACTATCAACAGAAGAAACATCTTCTTTGTCCCTAAGGGCATGGTGATTCGTGGAAGTAAAGCCCCTAGCGGAGAACCCCTTACAACTACTTACCCAGAAACAAGCGCCATCCCCTACGAACTCGCCCCAGAACTCAATATTACTGCTACTTATACCCAAAAAATTCCTATGGGTGGGAGAACAGTTGAAACAAAGATAACCAAGTCAGACTATGCTGCTTTAGTAGAGTGGTGGAATCCTTCAACGAAGAAGTGGTCTAGCCCAAGTAAGCATCCGCCCGTTTCTCCCAAGACTGACAAAGAAGGCAAGTTCATGCTTATTTTTAGATTTGTAAGACAATTAGACCCTGTTGCAGATAGGTTGGAAATACAAGAAGGAATCAAAAACGGCATGGCAGACTATAATTGGACGAAAACAAAGTATGCCTACCCGTATACTAAAACATCGAAAACAGGTAAAATAGAGAAAGCCTACAATCTGTTAGGAAGAATGCAGATGAAAGACTCAGATACCGAAATGAAGAAAACATATCAACAAGTATTGGGCAATCAAACATTTAGAGGTAAGGAAGACTTAGAATATGAGTTAATGATTAAGCCACCTAAGGATGGTAGAACCTACAGCGAAAAGATTCCTGATTATATGATGACAGACTCTTTTAGTGTTAGAGTTTATGATCCAGCCAAGTTTGCTTATCTAGCGAATCCAGAAGTAGACTATGCAACTTACATTGGTGGAGAACTAAAACCAGGTAGTGTAGTATTAGTAATGGGTAAAGGTCTAGGTAGTGTAACAGGAAGCAATTGTATTCTAACGACTAAAGGTTGGGTTAGCGGCCCGCCTACACCCGAAGATGTGGCTAGATTAGGGAAGGCAGTTCCAGACGGGCACACGCCTAGATGGGTTTATGCTAACTTACTAAAACCGAATAATCACGAACCTAGGACAGTGGTTGATGGGAGCGCTGCAGGAACATCAGAAGTTGATTTCTTAGAGTGGATGGGCCACATTACCGCAGATGATTTGCTTGACGAAAAGTTGGTTTCTGGAGAAAGTGTTCTTATTGACATATGGAAGAGATGTTTTAACTTAGACCTAAATGCAGATTGGTTTAGACAAAAGGCGGCATCGGGGAATAAGTTAGAAGCAACAGACCCTTCCAACCCACTCCACTACATCGTTAAAGGAGATAGAGGCGAAGAATACTCTTTCCCTTTCTCAATTGCTTGGTTTAAGATACCTCAGTATTGGGTCGGCCCTTACTTGGACTACAATGAACAAGGAAGATTACAAGCACGAGAAGGTAAGCCGTATGCTATATCGAAGGAAGATCAAATGTTATACCTTATTCAAGCAACCCCTACAGGACATGTATTGCAAACTAAGTTAGATATTGTAACCGAAACAACGGAGCAAAAGGAGTTGCTAGACGCAGGTTACCCTCTCGGCCCAGCTATGAATGCTAATAACTTTAACCCAAGTGATATAACAGAGACGGCAGCGATTGATGAAAGAGAGCGTGAGTGGTTAAGAAGAACAGGGAACACCCACCCCCATGATAGGCCACCAAAAAAGTATCGCTACACAAATAACATAGTTAAGGCTAAGTTGTTTAACTGGGATAACGACAGAGTTATGAAACCAGATCCAACAAAGTCTCTAGATGGGTTTACTAACTCTTCCAATTTCCGCACAGAAGACATTACCGAAAAGTGGGGAGAAAGTTTTGATGGGTATACTGGCCCATATGCTGACGAGGTAGATTCTTCAATGGCACCGCTTGGGGCTATAATGTCTTTAGGAAACCTTGCAGATGATGTAGTTGGCGCAGTTGATGATGTTAAAGATTATGCCGATGAGCAAGCACCGTGGATTAAGTTCGTAGCAGACGCAGGAAAGGCGGCTGGTTTGGCAACAGGTAACGCAGTTGTTGGTATAACAACTTCAATATCCGATTCGGATTTAGGAACGGCAGAGAAGATAACAGTAGTCGGAGTGGCTACAACTGCGGCCATAGCCTTAGGCTTAGGAGCCATCTACTTCGGCCCGTCAGGTATAGCAAAAGTCCCAGGGGCTTTGTATAAAGGATTCAAGTAGTGATAAATAATCTCATAAGTAAGGCACACCTGGGGTAAGACAATGGCAGTAGATACAGGGAAAGTAAATAACATCTTAGCAGATGTGAACGAGCGTATCAGAGCCACAGTAGAAAGTGCTGGACTATCCGATGCTATGGGCACAAGCGTTTTAGATCCTGTACAGAAAATGGTTAATGAATTTACCACTATGGTGACTGACACCTTTTCAAGACCTGAGACAACTGAAGGTATGTTATTAGCAGAGGCAGACGATGTGGTAAATCAAGCCACTAGAGTTATCACACAAATTTCTCAAAATAGAACTATTCAATTAAACGGCATGGTTGCTGGACTAGGGACTCTTACGCCAGCAGATTCACCTATGTGGAATCAAATAATTACACATGCTGGAAGTGAAGTAGATAGAGTTGCTAGAGTTTATGGACAACAAGTTGCTAACATGCCTAAAGCACTAAGAGACCGCTTAGACAGCGACTTGGCTAAAGTTTTGGATTCAATCAATGTCGCTTACAATAACGACCCCTCTCCAAACAATGCAGAGAGCATTAAAGTTCAAGTTACTAATTCTATAATGAAGATTGAGAAAGATTTGAAAATGGCAGTGAGCGCTTCACTTGCCGCTTCTATTCAAAACATCGCTGCACAAAAGATGACAAGGCTGCAGGAAATAGAAATGGGCCTTGTTTCTAGTGAAAGAGGGATGGAAAAGTCACAAAGAGGTATGTGGCGAGGTATTGCTAGTGAAACCAAGTCTTTGATTCAAGCACTAACTAAATCTAACTACCTAGTATATGATAAAGTAATTAGAGCGCAGAAGATTAGTGTAATAGATAAGAAGTTAGCTTTACTAGAAAACCTTAGAGTCAATTCAAGTCTAAAAATGAATACACTAGACGGTTACTTTGGAGGCGGAGGACACCGCAGACATAACAAAACATACTCAAGTGGTTCTTCGTTAGGCGCTGGGCCGAGAGAAATGCATGCAACACCGAAAAGCGCATTTAAACAGAAGCCTCCAGGCTTTGCCGGATATGCAGGAAAAAGAGGTGGTGGGACAGATTTTTTCTAGGATTGGGGGAAGTAAGTAGCGATAGCTCAAGCGAGAGTCCCCCTGCACCTAAGGAAGAATATGCCGATTATAGTTTTAGAGAAAGTGGTGGTTTGGCAAAGTTCGTAAATATATTAGGGGCAACAACAGCATTAACAGTTATAGGTTTAGTAGCAGTCAAAACAAGAAAAAGTAAGAAAAAAGAATGAGGGGATAAGTTATGGTGATTTTTACAAACGATATGGGACAACAGGTAGAGATTCCTGAAGATGAAATGACAGTAATCGAAGAAAAACCTGAATACAAAGTTGTTCAAGCACTGAACAACCCAGGCGGGCAAGTTATGACTAAAATCATTTACAATAACCCTGTTAGAAGAAATGTTGGCGGTATGGCATCATTTGACCCTATGGAGTTAGAAATGGGGAGAGAAAGTATTCCAGATTCAGACGAGGTAGATCGCATCGGTGAAGAACTAAACAACGGATATAGACGCAACGGTCATTGTATGAACCCTGGATGCGGTGGAGTTATGAGAAATGGACATTGTTCTAATCCTGGTTGTCATGGAGGACATAAAATGAATCCTGTTAGAAGAAACGCACACCCCGACTGCACCTGTGACATGCACGAAGCAACCTACTGCCCAATTCACCCAGCCAGAGACCACATGAGATCCTTTCACGGAATGGACGGAAGTCAAGGAATGTATGACAATCCAAGAATGAACCCAACAGGTTCAGTTATCTCTTGGAGAAACCTAAGACTTAGCGCAGCAATTCAAAGTGACAAGAGAACTATTGAAGGTAAGGCAGCAGCTAGCGTTAGAAGAGTAATTAATTTGGGAATGGAACTCGCGGCTGGCAAAGTCGCCGCAAACAAGTCAATTAGACAACACCCACCGCTTCTTATGTTGGCAACTGCCGAACATTGGTTCGACTATATTCGTAACATGAGTGCTGTAGATGTGGGGGCTGAGTTATCAGCAGAAGTTTCACCACAAGAACAGTTAGCAATTTACCACTTCCTCAAAGAGTGGGAGATGGATCCGACACATAGAGCCTTTAGAAACCGCGTTGATAATGGGGCAGACATAGATTCAGAACTAACAAAAGCACAAATCGTTTATGATGTTATGGCTGGTAATGGCCCTAATCCACTTTCCTCTGCTGATATGTCTAGCCACAGATATGATAAGATGTTTAAACTAGCCTTAGATATAATGTCCTCTATTAGACTTAATACATATAACTACTATACAATCAATAAGTTGCATGTTCAAGAAGGAGATAGACTTTTCATGGACTTCAGATCTCGTTATGTTCCTCTAAGTGCTATGGAAGTTTCAATGGTAACTGAAATGCAAAGTAACATTTCTGATAGTAGAAGTTATGCTTTCCAAACAACTTCTAGTGAAACCCAAGCAATTGAAGCAGACCAACTTATGCGAAAAGCAGTATCAAGTTATCAAGTTGGAGATACAAGAACGACTAAGAGTATTCTAGATGTTCTAATGTCCGCACCGTTTGGTTACTCTCCACTTAACGAAAGAATTAGTGCTAGCCATGTCAAAAGTAGTGAGAAAACAGCTAAAGCAAAGTTCCAAGCCGGAGAGGTCTTTAGAGTTCAAGCAGATAAGTTCATCAAAGCAAATGTAGACTCGGTAGGTCAATATGCTGATGGTAACTCTCTATTATTGACAACAAAAGATGGTAAAACTGAGCCAGATAAGTTTATGGATAAAAATGGTAATCTAAAAACTGCTGCCGCAAGCACAGTCGGCGTAGAATTAATCGTCTTAGACGGTTTCCACTCTAGAAAGCCTGTCGGCATTCTAAAAGGCGTAGGCGGTGGAGGAAAAGGTAGCAATAGTTGGACATTTGACGACTACGACGCCTTTATGAAGAAAGGAACTAAAACCTTTGAAGACAAAAACCAACGCGATAGAAGAAAGAAACTCCAAGATGCAGTTAAGCCGAAGAAGAACCCAAAGTATTCAGTTTCTAAGAAAGGTGGCCCACAAAAGAGAGGAAAGTTCCTTTTCATGGAGATACATCACAAGAACCGTTTGGATATGAAGCGTAAAGCCTCTGGACAACACGGCGCATCTAAAAACACCGCAAAGTGGAGTAAAGGTCTAAACAAAGTATTCCCTGGAATGCAATTGGTTCAAACTGGAACACTAAAAAGCACAGGTGAAGAAGCACCTTACAGAATTAGATTACCAACAACTCACTTCAAGAGAGTCACGGATGCCAAAACAGGAAAGCCAACAATCGGTATCAAAAAAGGTGGCGCTAAGTTAGAGAAAATCTGGAAGGACTTAAAGTCTACATATGGGACGCCTAAACATACCCCAGACAAAGGAACTCACCACCGATATATTATCCCTGTTGATCAACAAGGGTCTTATCAAGCGGGGGTGCGTCGGAAGGTCGGGAAGGCGAAAGCCAAGCGGTGATATCCGATGCGTGTAAAAGTTCCAAGTAACCTATCCGGCGGTTCTTTGCTGAACGCCCATAAGTGGGTTAAGTCTCAAATGGCTAGAACAAATCCAGGCGGTAGTGCTGACTACACCCTTCGTTCTATAGATGGAAGTAGTTTAACTTTGAGCGACCTAACTCGAAGTAACCCATTAGGGGATATAATCGAAGTGCATATTGTTCATAACGGTATGGCTGGCGTTAGGAGCAACCCAAGCGGCGTTCCAATCCCAACCGACTTTTCTTCTTCACCTTCGTTTGCTAGAGGCGGTAATTTTACTGCTGCACTACTTCCAAATAGATTAGATCCGCAACTTGTTGAAAGAATGGTAGCCCAAGAAGGACTCTTCGGTGCAGTTCAAACACTTACAATTCTACTAAGCGAACGATCCCCTGCCGAATCAATTAGTCCAACAACCGCTGCGTTACTCTACGCTCACTCTGCAATTCCCCGATCTAACCCATCTGTTAAGACCCCGTTCTTAGCAGATACGCCAAAAGAAATGATAGACTCAGATGTTCGCATTTTGCGATACATAAATGAAAAAGGAATTGTAGATGTTGATAATTTAGAGAGAGGAGAAGCCATGATTAGCGGTGCTAAACTTAGTGCAAAGTATGGTGTAACAAAAGTGCTTTTGGATAAGTTCGTGGACGATGTTCTAGCACCATTTATGGCAGTGGCCCCAGCAAATCGAGGCGCATTAAGACACATTAACAAAAAACTCCCAAGTATTGCTAGTGATAAAAAACTAAAAGCAGACATGAAGAAGTCATTTGCTAAACTTTTAGAAATGATGCCAACAAAGGCAGAGGACTTCTATCATGGTAGACAATACGGACTTATTGCTGCACCACAGTCAGTTTATCCGCTACTCTGTGAAAAGATATTAACTCCAAAGGCCGTCAAGCTACTATTAGATGTTGCAAAGAAGCACCCTGATAACCTAATTAGAGATGCTGAAGGTAAGCCCATGCTAAAACTAACAGCAGAAGAAGAGAAGTTAATCTTTAATCAATCCGCTATTGGCTTTGGAATAAACCTAAGAGATGCATTCTCTAAGATTTTCAAACCAGGGAATCCCAATGTTAATGTTGCTAACAAGGCAAAGGAAGTGCTACTTCGTGGGGCAAAAAGAGACGACAAGCAATACATCGCTTTGATTATCGAAGCAATTAACGCCCCTGGCATTATCGACTCTATTAGTCCTTCCAACTCTAAACTTGCTTTTACTAAAGACATTGGAGGATTCTTCCCTTCACCGCCTAACCGATGGCCTCAACAAGTAGTTTACTCGGTTATGGACACTTTCCTCGTCAATCTCCCAGAGATTGTAAACCTAGAAAAACCACAAGACAACTATGAGTCACTTGTTTACAAAATGCTACACTCTCCTAAAGACAGTCTCAACGATATCTTCATCAATGGTAAGAAGATAGCAAAATCAGACATAGAAGACGCAGTTAAGAAAGACCCAGAGAGAAAAGCCTTAGTCGCTGAGTTGCATGCAGAGTTCAACCTTGATGCGGCAAGAAAAACAGCACTAGAAAACAGCGGCGTAGAGTTCTTGAACTTTGTAATGCATAATTGCGCCGCTGAGAAAGTAGGTAAGTTAGATGCTCACCATGGAAAATCAACATTCGAGTTATTGTTTGAAGTTATTGAAACCGCTAAAGGAAAGTATAACTATAACTTAGAAGACGATGACATAACTTTCGCACTTATGTTAATTGATTACTCAATCAATAGATTGTTTGACGATGGTAAAGGTTCAACTCCAGCAGTAAGTCCTACTATAGCATTAGGAGGATTAGTAGGTAGTGATAGACTAGATAATTATCAAAGGCAAGCAAGGGATATCTTGGCATCAATGACTGACGATAAAGAAATAGCTAACACTAGGTTAGTTGTTGAAGCAGGACTTATAGCAGGTTATGTCGATGCCTTAATTGCAGAAACATTAGACGACCCTAAACTAAAAGCCCAAAAACTTAGAGATTTGGAGACTTTTAGAGTAGAGTATTCGACTCAAAAGTTAGACCCATCCTTCAAACAAATAGGCATGCAGATTCTAGATCAAGGCAAAGAAAAGTTGCAGGGGTTGTTAGTTTGAGTGCTTCTGACGACTTTAGAGATGCAATATTGAAAGATGCAACCCATAGAACCGCTATGGAAAGACAAGCATCAACGCCGTCTTTCACCGCACTTCTAGAAAGCATCGTAGCGAGAAGAGCCGAAACGGATTTTGCAGCAGGTGAGTCTAAAAAAGACTTAGATGCTGAATTAGCTGCAATAAAAGGCATAGAGCCAACCGAGGAATTGAAAAATATCTTCTATAACGCAAGCGAATCAGTAAAGGCAAACTATAGAAAAAGAATAGCAGACTTCGTGTCTTTTGTTGAAAGCGCTAAGACACTTGCCAACACTTTGCCTACAAATGTGGTGGCTGATAAAGACAGTATTAACATATTTGCATTTTTTAAAGCCGGAGCTAGTATGCTTGAGGGTGCTTTTACTTTCATAACTCGGCCATTTGATAAATACAATCGCAAAATTGACGGTAAGTACATTTCAGACTTAAAGACAAAGCAATTCAAAGCAGCAATTATTGCAGCAGACGCTTTATCAAAGGAGTATGAACGCTTCATAGATTCCCTAAGTTATAATAAACTTGTAATGACAGACTTGCAAGCATCTGTTGGAACTAAAGTTGGATTTCCTAAAGGTGGGACGCCTGTAGTCGATGGCCTTTACGATCGTAACAAGGGTGATACAAACTTCAAAACTTTGTATGATAATCTAGAAAATCTAAACTCATTAGAAATAGCCGCAGTTGATATGTTAGATTCCTCCACCGTTGTAGCCAGTTCCTTTGAAGCCAATTATGAACAATTACGGGATGTAATGCCAGGTGGAGGAAGTTCTGACCCAGAGATGCATCAGATCTACCTTCAATATACTGCTTATATTACGAAACTATGCTTGATTGGGAAAGAAGTTTACAAGGGTGCAGTTGCAGAAAGAGATATGATGGCTGCAATTGGGGCCAGTGGAGAAGGGAAAGTTATGACTGCACTCAAGGAACTATATAGAGCGATCCAAACCATAGAAGGCGCTCTATGGTCTACAAAAGCCTTCTTTCAACCGCCGGTCGATAGAATGCTCGATGAGCAGTTTGAGGCAACTAGGAAAAGAGCGCTCAGAATTGCTGCCGGTAGTGATTATTTGCCAAGCGCTAGTGATGAACAAGCATACAAATCTGCTACCGACCCTGAGCTAAATGCTACAGTGTTAGGAGAAGGTTTATTGGCCTCACGACCAGGCTTTGAAGGGCTTAGATAAACGATAATCGTATAAGCAACCTACTAGTGGCCTATACTAATGGCGAGCGCATCTTATTGTAATGCATGTGGCGCACATAACCCTCATGGTGTAAGTTCTTGTGGCATTTGCGGGTGTAAAGTAGACAATCCACCAAGACAAAACCCAGTCACCTCGGCTGAGTTTGCTAACACCAAGTTAGTCGTTTTTGACATTGACCGAACGATTCTTGATACGGCCGAAAGACACCGTTCCGCAATTAGAGCAGGTGTTCAGCCTAAGGATTTCAACTACAAGGTATTTACTAAGATGTCTAAGAAGGATAAGAAGAAGCGAGAAGACTTCATGTATCGTGAAGATATGCTTGCCAAAGACAGACTAATGCCAAATGCTATGGCTTTGATTGAGCATCTTATGAAAGAAGGCTACACAATCGCTTACTGCACTGGAAGGTCTTTCAAATGGTTCGAGAAAACAAAGAACCAACTAGAATCAAAAGGGTTTCCACTTTTCCAAGATTCACTAGGAAAACCGCTTTTGTTTCTAAGAAAGAGTGAAAGTATGTCCAAAGGGCCATACAAAGCAGGAGTAATTAAGAACTTACTAAATCAGTATGATGTAAGAATGGTCTTTGATGACACCGTTGAAGTTCTCCAAGAAGCATCAAGATTGGGAGTTCCAGGCGTATACCCAAGTATTAACGACTATTGGGGAATGATTAGCCCTAGAAGTAACCCAAAGCCGAAAGCACAGTATGACTCTAAAGCCGGAGGACAGTATGTCCCAACTTCAAGCATGGAGTATGCATATCAACAAATGGTTGATCCAGATGACCCAGATGGTAGAACAATAGAAGAAACATCATATCCGAAAAGCAAACCTGTCCATAATAACCCAATCAAAAGAGGTAGAGACTCAAAGGGAACTTACATGAGATGGGGTAAGTCTACTGGTAAGAAATACTACTACAAGGCTGGCGATAAAAAGGCTAGAGAAGCTGCACGCAAGAAAGCACACGCTCAAGCAAAAGCAGCATTCGCAGGTGGTTATAGAGGAAACCCAAGTCACTCCGAAGACTACATGGTTCCTCGTGATGTCCATCGCGTCGTTAAATCTGCTATGGTTCTAGAATCAAGATACAAAGAAGGAATGGAAGTCCCCGAATGGTGGAAGAGCAAGTTATCAGTTACGGCAAAAGACTTAGACTCGCTAGCAGATGCATTAGAGTATGTTGCTGATAATCCAAGAAGAAACCCCGCACCGAAGTCAAAGGTGGAAAAAGGAAAGCAACTTTACAAGCACATGAATGGCAAAGATCCTGCTAAGGTAACAAAGATGACAATTGATACTGGCGATGTTTGGTATCAAGTAGGAGAAGGCGGTTGTTGGCAGATAGGTTATTGCAGTGGAAAGGAAACAGGCAACTCAAGTCAAAAGTATGTTCATCACTTTAATGAAGAAACAAAAGACGGAAACCTACCGAATCTTTATGCTACAATGCCCGAAAATGGCAAACCTATGCTTATTATAACCGGCGGCACATGGAAGATTAAAACCGATGAAAACGGTATAGCGTGGATTTACGACTGAGGCGATACTATGGCAAAGAAAGAATTTAGACCCTTATTTGGTATGAAATCCGATACTTGGACTAAGATAGATGGAGTTTCAACAATTCTATTTACAGCAGTTATCTCTCGTAGAGCATTACAAGGTGTTGGAGAAAATGGCTTCTTTGGTATAGGTAAAAGTAAGAAGTTATCAAAACTAAACTTTGGCGCAAGTAATAAAACCTGGACTTACATCGACACTATATCTACGGCGCTTTGGGCGGTTACTTTGCTGCACGGCGCGATTGATACATACGAGGAGATGAACAATATACCAGATGATAAACAACTTATCCCAGGTAGAGGTATTGTTTACTCTGGTTACAAGTGGATAGACACTAATGTATTTTGAGGTGAATGAAGAATGGCAGACGAATGGAATCCTTTTAGCCCGAATAATCCTGTATACAAAAAGTTACAGAAGAGAACAGGCGCTCGTCGCATTAGAATTAGAAACACAGTTGTCGTCGGTGGTATCCTAGCGCTTGGTTATCTAGCATCCAAAAAGAAAACCACTGGCGCTTTCTTCGGCGGG
>MDTG01215349.1_pt1 | contig 15382 bp, 14 predicted proteins | sample 811421 | NCBI WGS metagenome assembly MDTG01 (sample SAMN05326645, study PRJNA326480) | marine metagenome | isolation source: seawater | place: Pacific Ocean: South East | collected 2011
GGTGGCGGTGGCGGTGGTGGCGGCGGTGACGGCGGTGACGGCGGTGACGGCGGAGAGTCAGCCGCAGCCGTATCGGATCCCACGGATACAGTACAAGAATCTGTGGGGTCACCTTTACAGCTCAGGGTAAATTCCACCCCTGGAATCACAATGTCCATACCCGCCGCAGACTGCACCACCGTGGCTTCTAAAGCCCCGTCAAAGGTAATGACGTTATTTGGGTTATCGCTCGGATTGATGCGCAGGACGGCTGCGCTTACCACGGTGCTAAAGAATAATGTTCCCCATATCAAAAGTGAGGTACGTCCGAATACTGACAGCGCAAACTTAATCCATTCCATTGGACTTAAAGGCATAACAAAGGCTCCTATTGCCGAACAAAGCTTTAAATGAGGCACGCAGACGGATTCATCATCGTCCTATATTAGACGGTTTGTTTCAGCAAAAATTCCGCGAAATAAAAACAAAAAAAGGGGCGCCGTAGCGCCCCTCTGGCCGGGGGTTTCCCCCAGGCTAACCAAAGCACTTTAGCTGTGGATAGCCGAACCAGATGTAGAGGTCTTGTGATCAGACACAAAGCCAAAGGTTCGGTCACCGTTAACGTACTTAAACGCTGCAAAACCCATGACAGGCAAGCCCTCCAACCGAGTGTTGGCCGTCACCGAAGCGCCATTCGTACCTGCCTTCGTAGATGAATCCGCATCCAGGACTTGTGTGGTCGCTTCGAAAGACATTCTCATCCAACCCTCAACCTCTCCTGTCTTGAAGGACAGGTTAGAAGCGGGCAGGTACTCAGTACCCGTACCAGCCAGTACTGTGTTGGTCACACTCGCAGTACCTGCAGCACCCATTGCCAAGGTGTTCGTCTCAAGACACAACGTGTTCCCAGGCGTTACCGCCGCCGGGGGCTCTGGTGAGAACGCTGGCCCGTCGATACCTACAACGGCAGTTGACTCCTCGCGGTTCCACTGCTTGAGCTTGATGGTCTCGCAAGACAGGTTAGTGCCCGTGTAAGTCAGTGGCTTCGTGCTAGTCCCTGTCGCGTAAATATCGCTGAACGGCGCTTTAGCCGTAGTACGGTTTACGTACGCTTTCTTGGTAGGGAAGGTAACGACCCAATCGGTTGCGCCGTTGACAACCGGGTTGAGCATCACATCGTTAGAAACCGTATCGCTCATAAACAGTGCAGACACAGCATCCCAGCCGCCTTCAGTTCCGCTGTACACCAGCGTATAGGCGTCCGCTCCAGCAGTAATGATTGCTGACTTCTCACCCTCGCCTAACGATGGCTTCAGATTGCCTGGGTCAGTGTGGTTACTTGCACCTGCAGCCCAGAACGAATCGATCGCCGCCGCTTCAATGCCGAAGGCCGCCGCATCAGCGCTATCCAAAACGTTAGAAATGCCATACAGGCCGCCAGTAGCGGCACCGATTTGCGTACTCGCAGAACTGGTCCAAGTGCCAGTAGTTGCGCTGACACTACTCCAAGCTCCAACGAGCGCTGCACAATTAGCTGGAACGCCAGCCGAGTCGTGCGTCGCGTAAGCCGCTGGATTAAATGCAGTCGTGGAGTCTGCATCTTCATTGGTCAGCGTACCCATCTCGATGACTTCTACGTGACCTACCTGCGAACGCGCATCAAAATCAAGTCCAGAGTACTCTGACTGATACTGGTAAGGCAGGAAGGGCTGAACCTTAGCGCCGTCTGCGCGAACGAAGCCCTCGAGCGTGCCGCCCAGTCCGGTCGCGGAGCCGAGTGCCGGAACCGTACAGCTGTTGTCCATCGTCACGAGCGCGGCATTATCGCCGTCAGGATGCTGGAAGATCGTGAACGCGAAGTGATCGTTTGGCGACAAGTACAAGTTGAAGTCGAGCACTTCTTGAGAATTAATGTACTCGAGCATACGTACTTTGACAGCCTTAGCGTCAGCAGTCGTATTCACAATGTGAATATAAGTTTCGTTTGTGCCGACCGCGTTGTAATAAGGGAACAACAGCACCTGCCCTGTGCCTTCGGGGTCGAGGTACATCGCGGCCTGCGCCGTCGTAGCCGCGGTGGCTACACTTGCCGCTACGGCAAGAGACATCAGGTTCTTTTTCATGAATCACTCCTAAAAAGTATTTCAAACGTTTGAGGTCGCCCAGCAAGCTACACGACTTTCCACAAGCTAGCATGGAGTGGGAAAGGTGACAAGCAGCCCATCCCCCTGGCCAATGCAATTAATACCTAATTTCTTAGGCTCCCAAATGCATCAGCCAAACGGCTGAGCAACTTGCTGGGACGTGCAACATACATCAAAAATAGTGTTACACAACACAGTGACGAGCGTATCCGTGATTTATTCCCGAAGATGGCCGAAAAAAGTGGAAAAATACCGCCTCTTTGCAGTTAATCCGCAGAGTCGCAGGGCATTTCGCTGAAACGGAGAAGACGTGCGCACTCCCGCCTTACTAGTCGAGGTACTGGTACCACTCATTTTCGACCTTGATCCAAGTAGTGTCCCAGGAGATCGGGACACTTGATCCTCTGGCTGACGAGTACCCGCGGTTGCTCATGGGCATATTGTTAAAAATCCAGATTCGAACACTGCAACTTTCCGGCTCGGGGCCCTCTTCACAGCGCACCCAGCGTGCCTCAACCCTTATCCAAAAGGCGGATCCCGAAAACTTGGCCTTGTATAACCGTGCCTGAGGCCCCTCTTGAAAAGAGGGGGCGACGTACCCCAGTGCCGTCTCGTAGTCCTGATCCACCAGCGCTTGAGCTTGTTCGACCGCCCGCTGCTCCACCTGCTCCTCGGGAGTGCGCTGGTCAAGCGCGGCACAGCCCACCATACCCATGGATAGAAGGCAGGAGAATACCAGGAGCAATAACTTCGAAGACCCGTAGGTACCCACTCTCGACATCGTACTCAACAACTGCATTCTCCTATCTGTCATGACTGCCACAGTTTATTACTCGACCTCGGCAGTGGGGTTCCGTAAAGCGTTTGGCAGGTCTGAAAAATCCTTGAGACCCCTCATTCGTGTGCGCATCTCAGCCGTAACCCCACGCAGATCTTTATCAGATTCCAGCACGCGTGGCGTAATGAAAATGAGCAGCTCCGTTCTGATGCTTGTATCGACTGTCGTGCTGAATAAATTACCGACCACCGGGATATCCATAAGTAAAGGGATACCGCTCTTCCCCGAGGAGGCATTATCCCGAATCAAGCCACCCAGAACCACCGAGTCGCCATCCCTAACGGCCACTTTACTGCTTACGCTGCGCTCGTTAAAGCTCCGTTGCCGCGTTGCGAGATCAATGTTACCAACGTCCGTGACCGACTGGCTCACCTCAAGTGTCACCAGCCCGCCGTCGTTCACCGAGGGTGTTACTTGCAACTTCACACCCGTGTCCTTGTATTCAATCGATGTTTGCGAGACGCCCCCATCGGTCACTGATTGCCGGGACTGAATAGGTTGCTGTATCCCCACTTGGATGGAGGCGGTGTGGTTATCCAACACCAGCACAGAAGGCGTAGAGATCACGTTCAAAAGTGATTTCTCTGCCAAGGCGTTCAGCACTGCTTTCGTGAACCCGGCTTGATTTGTCACCGTATAAGCAAAGCCCGGGGCAGTAGGGCCAATCTCTCCCCCCGAGAGATTCAGCGAACCCTCGCCCTGGTAGTCACTGCCGATGCCGTTCTGAAATGTCCATTCCAGGCCATACTGGAGATCATCAGTCAACGTGACCTCTACGATACTGGCCTCAATCAAAACCTGCGTCGCAGTCACATCCAGTTTCTTCAGGATTTTCTCAATTTTGGAGTACTCGTAGGAGGAGGCGTACACCAGTAAGGAGTTGTTATAGACGTCCGATACGACCTTGACGGATTCACCCAAAGAGAAGTTGGATCCACCGGCAGCCTGACCAACGGTCCCGGGCGTGCTGCTGCCTCCACCTGATCCGCTGGTCTGCGATCTCATCCCAGGCGCCACCTCTGATGAGCGCTTTTTACCGCCGCCCTCTCCGTATATCGTCTCCAGCAGCGAGGCGAGATTCGCTGCATTGCCGTTTTGCACCTCGTAGACATGCAATGAAATTTCCGACGTTGAGACCTCGATGGTATCGAGCTCTGTGATCCAAGCCCCAACCCGCTCCACATACTCCGAGCGCGGTGACACCACCAGCAAACTATTCAAGCGCTCCACCGGCAAGACACTTACCATCGCGGACAGGCCGACGTCTTCCTTGTCGTCCTTGGCCCTCAGTATGTGCAGGATTTCCTTGTGTACCTCTAGCACTTCCCCCTGGGTAATAGGGAAGACACCCACCGATGTCCCTGCCAGTTGATCAATATCAAACGTCGCCACGATGTCCAGCCATCCCTCAAGCTGCAGCTGCGTGCCAGCCAGAATCAGCAGGTTGCGCTTGCCATCGACTCGAACAAAGGCACTCTCTGGCGCTACCGGCTTCAGAATTCCCGCCATCTCGGTGGCGCTGATGTGTTGCAACGGCACGATCATGTTTGTAAAACCGAACACCTCGGTCGAAGGACTATCGAACCTGGGAGCCATCACATTTTTGGCGCCAGCCCGGCTGATAAAGAATCGGTCGTCGGGCCCTCGCACCAGCAGCGCACCGTTGTTCAAAAGCAGCGACTCCATAATCGGGAGTAATTCCGTTCGAGGGATAGGTGATCGGGTGCGCAGGGTAATTCGTCCCTGCACGGGGTGCTCAACCACGTAGTCGAGGCCCAGGGTATCGCCAAGAATGGAGTGCACCACATCTGATAACGGCGCTTCTTCAAAATTAATGGCGACTGCGTCGCCATGCAGCGTCAGCGGTGGCCGAGCCGCAGGCATGACGATGCCACCTGCGTCATCGCCTACGAATACTCTCCCTCCACCATCCTCAGGCGCAAGCGCCTCTGAGACGGGGGTGTCTGACATTGCCCGGCTGGTATCCGTCTCGCTTAACTGCTGCTCAGCAACCGGCACAGCGGGGCCGCGCTCTGCATCACTGCCGGTCGGCATGGTAGCCGAGCAGGCCCCCATCAAAAGGGCAAGAAAGACCAATCCAATCGGGCGAGAACAGCGCGCCAAGCTCAGGACGGACATCGAATTTTCCCGGCAGAGCACTCTGCGTAAAAACTCGCGAGCCCTCTGTTCCAAGTTTACGTCAACCATCCCTTTGAATTCCTCCGCCAAATACGGTTGGATCACGCCGCGGCGGCGGCGCCTCCTCTATCTTCGCATCGCCGCTAGGCGAACTCTCATTATTAGCCGCTTTCTCGGAAGGCCTGTCGGAGTCCTCTTCCTCCGACATTGATCCGGTGGGCGCACTCCTCACTAGACCCTCCAGAGAAACCAGTGACATCGTCAACTCTGCCTCATCTGTGCTCCGTTGAGAACGGAACACGGCCCGTCGGGGCTCCACCGAGAGCAAACGCCAGCCCCCTACTGTGTCACCAACCAACACTCGCCGTCGAGTGCCATTCTTCTGACGAACGATGGCGCCTTCCACTTCCCCCGAGTTAAATATTCCCAGCAAAGACCAGCCCTTAAGCGTTTGTCTCGGCATGGGATTTGAAACCCTCTCCACTACAGCTGTCTCTTGCTCAGTCGGCACAAATGGGCGTCGGCTCTCGCTAAACAACGGGCGTTCCTCAAAATCCTCAGTCGCTCCCTCCCGTGGCAATTCATCCCATGAAGAAATATCCGGCGTATAAAAAAGTGAACTGGCAGGCAGTTTCGCATCGGGTGTGCCGGTCAACAGGTTGTTCAACGTCACCAGTAACAGAGTAACGCCAAGCGTGGCAGCCAATAGATAAGCGAGTGCTCGGGGAGATTTCACTGTCATCGCATCAGGCACTCTCACCGCTGAGGCCCCATTTGATAAGCATGCACACTGATGTCTACCAAGAGGTTCGCCTCTGAGGACTGCCCCCGACCTGTCGCACCCGGCGGCAACGGTCTTTGAGCGTTCACTGTGAATGCCGTCACAAAAAGGAAAGGCCGCTCCTCGTTAAGGCGTCGAAAAAACTCAATTAAAGCGCGCGGAGTGCCCGCCACCTTCGCACTGAGCTTTAATTTTACAGAGTCTTCCAAGACTTCGGGCTCTAGCACCTCACTGCCGATCACAGTTAAACCGGCCTCGGCTGACAAATTACGCACCCGTTCCTGTAACACTGCTCCGCCCCGTCCCGACTCTCCAGAGTCGGGAAAAACCATCGTCAGCAACAACGCTTCACGCTGGGACAGCGCAGATTCCACTCTTTGCTCGGATTCAATAAAACCCAAAATCTGCGCCACTCGCGGCTCGAGGGTATCGACTTCCTGGGCGGATGCGACCCACCACGAGCCCAACCAGAGGACCCCGGCAACGACAAACAGCGCTGCCCCAGCCAATACGCTTCCCGCAAGCGCTCTTGCGGGAAAAGGCAGGGCCATAAAATGGTCCCTTACGGCAGTTGCTCGATTTAATATAAACATCGCTTATCGGGCCTCCAACACGAGGGACCAGTTGATCTGGAATCTTTCCTTTCCGTAACGACTGTCTCTCACGAAAGCCGAGCGGGCACTCACCCCCGAGTACGCGGGCTCCTCAGTCAAAAGCCTCAGGTAATTCGCAGCGTTATCGGAGTAGCCCAAAACCTGCACTGCACCCTCCTCGATCCATAGTCGCTGCAATCGCGTATTATCCGGCGTACCGCTAGCAATGTGATTAAGCCAAAATGCGTAATCCGGCCGTATCTCAACCTCTTCGCTTACCGCCTTCAAGACTGCGCGCTGCAGGTGCAACACCTCGACTGCGTGGTCGACACGCTCTGCGTTTTGACGCAACTCGCCGTAATCATCCACAAGGCGAGCAGCTCGATATGCCGATGAGCCCGCGGGCACTGCTAACACGGTTATGACGATCATCACCGCAACAAAAGAACGCCAAGCGAGGCTCTTCAGGACCTCGATGTACGCTGCCACTTTTGCGGCATCCGTGTATTGATCAAACTCAACGAGCTGCTGGCCACCCATGACCGCACAGACTTGTATCATTGACCCTGCGCCACCAGCAGGACGCGTCTCACGCCAGCGCGCTTGCGCTGCGGCCACCGCCTGGTGCGTTGTCATGGCAATCACCACATCGATTGAGGCGTCGCACCGCGACGCAATACACGACCCAAACACGAGATCCTCCGCTGGAAAAGGAGAGCAACCATCCACCTCCAGCGCCACTGCATCCGACAAAAATATTTCAGACGAAGCTGGCAGCTTGATCCGTTTAAGTAACACTGCCTCGTCGGGAATGGAGATACCATAGAATTCGGCAGACTCAACCGAGGCGGAGGGATCCGTTCTTGAAAGATGTCCTGCACGACATCGATACCATTGATCGCCATGTAGCACCCAAAAAGGTGGCTGAAAACGCTTGGCCAGCCAGCTCGAGGGGTCAAACAGCAACTGCCGCACTGCCAGAGCAAAGAATCGGCCGAGGAACCTTAAATCAAAGCCAAATAGCATCAAGTTGTTCTGCTGAGCGCTCATTGGCTACCCCACACTCTTTGCGAAAACACGCACCGGACGTTCTACTTTCACCAAATTCAGCGCATCGGTTATCGCGTCTTGAGCGACCACCCATATTCTCTGCTCTAATAGATTCCCCTCACCAAAGTTCATCCTGACCTCTACGCAAAAACTGTCAGTTTGCGTTCGGGCGCCACCCGATGGATTATTTGATGGGCGCTCATTAAAGGCGGCACGAATTTCGGCTGGAGCGAATGACAGGTCAGGGCGCGGAGGCCCTGAAAAAGGCGCAATGCTTCGCCGAATCCGCTCGTATGCATCCCGCGTCATCCCTTGAACAGCAAGCAGACTCTCTATCACCGCACCCCCACCTGTGCCGCCCCCATACTTATATTTATAGGCACCAAAGCCGGTCAGATTGGTGGGTGCCCCGCCCCCTTGAATCAAAGCCTGTTCGGACAAACCGCCCAGAAATTGCCGTGCCGCCGAGGTGTCCAGCCCACCCACTTTGGTGAGCAATGTAATCCATGTTTCATCGTCGCTACCGAGCAGCGAGACAAACCCGGACGCGGGTAACACTCTGGCATCAATTTGCGCGCCACCCAATGTGTAGCGACGCGAGAACACTCTGCTCGAAAGGGCGCCTTGCTCTGCGGAAGCGTCACCGGATTGCGCCGATAACACACGATCGCGCATAACCAGCCGTGCAACCCCTTTGCCCAAATAATAGGCTTTGGCAGTCGTCAATTGTGCCTCAGCAAGGCTCACGTCATCCCGCGACAACGACACGACGCCGGCGACCGTTATCGTCATGACAGACAATAGCCACATGACCAGAGCGATCGCCGTCCCCGATTGACGCGCCGCACCAACGCTCACCCGCGCGCCTCGCTGTATCCATCGAGGGCGACCACCAACGCGGGCCATTGCCTGCCGTCCACAAAATCGACCTGCACCCTCAGCAGGCGGGGTAACACCGCGGCAGCTCCCCCAGAGCGCTCCCCCCATTGCATGGTTTCGTCCCACTTCGCCGTAATCTCCAATCCCTCAACCCCCGTCATGAGCACCTCAGCAGCAATGGCCTCATCCCACCGGGGCTCCACTGGCTCAAGATCTGACGCCTCCTCATCATGCAATGCGAAATGCAGCATGAGCTCGTCCCCCTCTTGCCGCAGACGCAGCCAAAGTACCCCCCCGGCGGACCCCAGTCTGTCTAGGGGGGCTCTCCATTTGAGATCACCTTCCCCCAACTCGAACGAATCCGGTGTCGGAAAAACCGCAGTGCGAAGCGAGTGCCGTAAAAACGTGTTCACCTCACGCAAGGACGAGGTGCGCTGAGAAATCGCGTCTAACGCGACATATGAATTCGCAAAGGTGCGCATTGCGGTAATCAATCCAAGCATAATCATGGATAGCACCATAACCGCCACCATGACTTCTACCAACGTCATACCCCGCTGTCTAGGAGACATTACCCGACCTCCTCGCTCGCTCAATGGTTTGCAGCCTCACTTCTCGGGACCCCTTAGCACCATCCCAAAACACAGACACCGTAATCAACTTCAGAAGGCTCTCGCCCGGCGCCTCGACTGACTCAGACTGTGGCTGAGTCGTTGCAACGCTGGCCACGGCCGACCAGCGGTAAATACCCGACTGCCCCTCCACTGCGTCGCCAGCTTCCAAACTCCAGGTAAACTCATTAATAGTCGACTCAGCTAAGGCAGTTGCGGCTGCATACTCAGAAGCGATTCGAGTGTTTCGCGTCGCGCCACTCAGGGACTGGTAAAGCACTGAAAGCGCCAATCCCATGATTGCCACGGCGACAACCATCTCGATCAAAGAAAAACCGCTGGACGCTCCCCGCCGCTCATTCTCACCGATGTGAACCTGAGGGCTCATGGCAAGGGGCTCTGTTTGACGTCTGCAAGCAACCAACCCACTTGAATCAATGCTCCTTTGCCGGTATGTCTCATGAGCGTGATGTCACCGCCGCTCGAGCCTCCCGTTGGATAAAATCTGATGGCCGAAAGGCCCTCATCCGGAGACACATCTGCCGCCGTGACGACCGAGATCTCCAGAGAGCGGGGCAACGCTGAAAAAGCGTCTCGCGACGGGGTCTCCCCTGCTCTTATGATCGCCAAACTCCGCTCAGGTGCGTTAAACACAAGGTCGACAGGCGCGTTGCGGTGCACCGCTCTTTTTTTGGCCATGTGCGCCGCCGCCACAACCTTCTGCACAGCCGACTTATAGTCCCTACTATCAGACAGTTTTGAGAAGCTTGGCACCGACACGGCAAACAACATTGCGGCAACCACTAACACCACAATCAGCTCTATTAATGTAAATCCCGCGCTGCGCCGCATGGTTTTTAACTCGTTATGTCTGCGTCTTCACCAGAACCGCCAGGTCGACCATCCGCACCGCGAGAGATAATTTCAGGCACACCCCCTCTACCCGAGTACCGATACTCATACGGAGCACCCCATGGGTCATCCGGTAATTCGCCCCTTTTTAGGTAAGGTCCATTCCAACCTTGAGCGCCGGAAGGCTCACGAACCAGAGCCTCCAAGCCTTGATTGGCCGTCGGAAAGCGGCCCACGTCAAGCTTGTATATCTCCATTGCCTGCTCCAGATCGCGGATCTGTATAGACGCGGTTTTGGACTTGGCTCCACCCAGCTGACTCAGCACCTGCGGCCCAACCAATGCCGCTAACATGCCCAATATCGCGAGCACCACCAGAAGCTCAACCAGCGTGAAACCGCGGGCCGCTCCAGTCCCAAATAATCTATTTCTCACTCTTGTACTCCTGTAACTGTTCAACCGCGTCGAATCAGAAGGCCATCGTATTAATCGACAGGATGCCCATCAAAATTCCCATAATGATCACTGCTATGACACCGCCCATACCCAAAATCAAAGCCGGCTCGAGCAACGTAAGCATGCGCTTGACGTCCGCCTCCACTTCCGACTCATATACCTGCGCCAATTCAAGCAACATCGCGTCAAGGCGACCGGATTCTTCACCAACGAGCACCATCTGAATTGCCATAGGGGAAAATATTGTTGGCGACATCGCCTTCGACAGACGTTCACCCTGCCTCACCGCTGGCTCTATCGAACCCAAGCTGTCGTAAATGACCGCGTTGCTCACGGTGCCCTGCGCGATATTGGACGCCTTGAGTATGGGCACCCCATTTGACAACAAAGTCCCCATCGTCCGCGCGAAACGTGATATCTCGAACTTGTTAATCAGCGGCCCTGACAGCGGCAGCCGGAGTAGTCTGTCATGCAACCACTGTTTCCCTGCGGGCATCTGCAACCAGCTCCTAGCGACTGAGAAAAGAGCGGCAAACACCAATAGGAGTAACCACCACCATCCGGACACCAAATCTCCCAGAGAAACAATGACTCCTGTCAACCAAGGCAGGCCTTCACCCATCTCTTCAAACAAAGATTCGAACTCAGGCACCACATAGCCGAGCATGAGTGCGATCGATAACACGGCGACGATAGCCAAGACGGCCGGGTAGGCGAGGGCGGACACTATTGTCGAACGCACCGCTCGGCTCCGTTCCAAGTACTGTGCCAGCTCAGAAAGAACGCCCGGTAAATTTCCGCTAGCCTCACCTGACCGCACCATGCTGACGTAAAATCCACTGAAAACCTGGGGGTACTCTTCCAAGCCAACCGTAAAGGCCTTGCCCGACTTGATCATGCTCAGAATAGTTTCGGCCATCGTTTGTAATGCTCCGGCGGCAGCGGCGTCGATTTGAACTTTCAGTGCACGATCAAGAGGCAATCCAGCCTGAAGCAACACCCCAAGCTCAGAAGTAAAACGTAGGACCTGCGCAGATGAAATTTTTTCGTCACTTCCCCCAAACCAAGAAAGTAAGCTCAACCCTGCAGTAGAGCCTCCGACGGAGGCGCCTTCGAGCGCAGCGGCTGCCTGCAGCGAAGGCTCCAACAGAATCGGGGTCAGCCCCTTCTCTCGCAGCGCCCGGGCAGCTGTCTGCAGATCTGGGGCCTGCTCTAAGCCCTGCTGAACCCGACCCTCTCGATCAGATGCGCGGTAGTTGAAATTCGCCATTTCTCAACCTCTACAACGACTGCTCTGAGTCAACGCTCAGTTGATCTTGCGTCACACGCAGCACCTCATCGATCGAGGTGATGCCCGCACTCACCTTTCGCAAACCGTCTTCAAAAAGGGTTTTCATTCCTCGTGATCGAGCGAGCTCTCTAAGCTGATTCGAGTCAAGACCATTCAGTATCGCCTGCTGAATGTCGGCATCGAGCACAAACAATTCGTGAATCGCAGTTCGACCCGAAAACCCAGTGCCCTTGCAGTGCTCGCATCCTACGGCATCAAAGACCGTCGCTGACTTCGCCTCGTCAGCACTCATACCCTGGCGCTCAAGGTGCTCGACCCCCCATTCAGCAGGTCGCTTGCAGTGAGAGCAGAGCACGCGAACCAGCCGCTGCGCCAATACGCCGTTGACTGCAGCAGTGATGAGAAACCGTTCGACTCCCATATCTTCGAGGCGCGTGATCGCGCCCGCAGCCGTGTTGGTATGCAAGGTGGAAAGCACCAAATGACCTGTTAAAGAAGCTTGCACCGCAATTTGTGCCGTCTCCCTATCTCGCATCTCACCGATCATGATGATGTCTGGGTCCTGCCTCAAGATAGAGCGCAGGGCGCGGGCAAAGGTGAGGTCAATTTGTGCTTGAACAGGAATCTGATTGATGCCCTCTAACTGGTACTCAACAGGGTCCTCAACGGTAATGATTTTGAGCGAGTCGGAATCAAGATTCGATAGCGACGCATACAACGTTGTGGTCTTACCCGACCCTGTCGGCCCCGTCAGCAACAAAACCCCGTGCGGGCGGCTCAGCAACTTCATGTAGTGCTTGAGGATTTCGGGGCTGAATCCCATATCCTTCACATCAAGGCGCACGCTTTGACGATCCAATACGCGCATAACAACGCATTCACCGTGGACCGTGGGTAAGGATGAGACGCGCAAATCCAGTTCATGCCCTTTGACTCGCATCATAATGCGACCATCTTGAGGAAGACGCCTTTCTGCGATGTTGAGACTGGCCAGCAGCTTCACCCGGGAAATCACGGCCGCAGAGCTCCGCTCATCTAGCTGTATAGGTGAATCTTGCAAGACGCCGTCAATTCGGTACCGTATTCTCAAACCGCCATCGATGGATTCCACATGGATGTCAGAGGCGCCTAAATCGAGTGAGCGTTGAATCAATTGGTTGACCAGCTGAATAACCGGCGTCTCACTCGCTAGATCTTTCAGGTGCTCCACAAACTCAGCGTCGTCCACATAGGGAGAATCACCGAGGTCGGAGTGCTCAGGCTCCTCTGGAAAATAGATCTTGAGCGCCTCTTCAATATCCTCTGATCGAGCAAGCGCCATCCCTACAGTCCTGCCACACCCCAGGCTCAGCGCCTTGCTGACAAACTCTGACTGGGGTTCTGCCGAGGCAAACAGGATGCTGTGCTCATTTACCCGCACTGGCGCGACTTGGTTATTGACGAGAAATGCGAGCGGCAACGGATCAACGTCGATTGGCTCGTCGGGAAAGTCTGACTCCCTCACCCACTCAACCTGCAGGTGATCAGAGAGCGCCTTGCACATGTCCACCTCGGCGACCAGGCCCAGGCGTATTAGCACTTCACCGATGTAGCCGCCCATTTCTCGCTGCGCGGCCAATGCGCGTTCCAGATCGCGAGCCGACAGCAAACCCTGGTCAATCAGCTGCGCCCCCAGTGGCGCTCTCGCCAAGGCTTCTGTCGGATCTGATACCTGTGCTGTCTGAGTCACATTCTCTCCTCACCTGATCGAGACATCCGCCGACGCAAACCACGCCAACCCTCACGGCCCACAATTCGCGAGGCCAACTTCACTAAGCCCATCCACGCGGAGGGCTTTTTAATGGACCGCATCAGGTGGCTACCCACCCGGCCCAAATCTACGGCTTGGTCATCTCTGACTGCATATCCCGGGCTGATATACCTCGGACTGATTCCTCTCGCAGCGGCCTCACACGCGCCAACCAGATCAGAAGACCGCCACGGGTCCGGAAAACGCAGTTGCAAAACTGCATCGTCCCGATAGGCGCGCCGCCAAGCCGCATCGACCGCGGTGCCATCGGCCAGCTCGCCGAAAGACCACGCCTTGTGTGGGTAATGACGCTCAGATTCTGTCAACGCTTCCCGGTAATTTTGAACCAAATCGGCCTGAACCCCATCCGGTTGACCTGCATACAACATTGCCGCGTCATGGTTTCCTGAATCCAGCCCGGTAAAATGATAGAACCCCAACGGTGCGCCCGCAGCCAAAACCTGGCCGCCAGCGCCCCATGTGAGATCCCGCTGGTGAGCATTCCAGGAGGCGACATTCAAATGCGCCTGGCGCATTATCCCAACACCCCCGAACATCCCAGGCACCAGATCCATCCAACGCTGATCGGTAAACAGACCGTTCGGCACGTCATCGCGATTAAAGCGATAGGCGCGTTGGCACCACCATTGTGCGAAGGCATTTCCATCGTCAGCTGTGGAGACGGCAATGAACCCAAGATTGTAGGTCCCATGGCGCAGGCTGGTCAGCTCGTTCGCCATGACTCCGGATAGCGTCTGCTCTGGTGCACTCTGATGAGGCGTCAGCAGAATGGCATGGTTGTTGAGTGCTGCCACCACATCCGACAGCACCGAGAACACACAAATATCCGGATCCAGATACACCACCGCATCGCAGTCCTCGCGCGCGAGCAACTGTTTGAGCATAAAGGGCTTCACCGCTGTGCACAGCTCCACCATAGAGTGACAGAACGCCCAAGGACGCCAGTCGGGTATATCTAAATCACGAGGTTGATGCAGTTGGGCGTCGAGCGCGACCCCCTCGCACTGCTCTTCTGGCCAGTCCTCCACTAAAAGCAAGTGGCGCTGCCACTCGGGGTGATGCACGGCAAGACTGTCAAAAAGCACTTTGACCTTCGGCAGGTAATTGCCTGCGGCGCTGGTGAAGACATGGATTCGCGACATGATAGCTCGCTCTTAACCTGTCTCGCTCACGGTGCTTCCTCCCTCAGGGCCAATAGGGCCGACAGAATTTCCTGCGGGCCCGCACCCAGCGCGACAAGTCGACCCGTAGGGTGCGTCGCGAGGGCGTCTGCCTGCGCGCCCACATCATACGCGAGGATGGGCAAGCCCATGGCTTTCATCTCGTGCAGGACAAAACTGAATGTCTCCGGGCAGATGGACGGAAACCAGAAAACGTTCACGCCCTGCTGTGCACACAGTGAGTGCAATGCGTCTGATGCGTAGGTACCGGTCTGAGAAACCACCGAAGTGGGCGCCGGGTGCTCGAGATTGCCAAAAATCGTGATGCGGGCCGCCAATCCTTCTTCATGAATATGTCGACCCAGCGCGGCCACCTCAGCGGCCCCCTTGTGGGTGGAAATTTGTCCGATTACACCAACATGCAAAGGCGTTTCGGGTTGTGGATTCTGCGTTGCTACCGACTTAAGGTTCACCTCGTGGGGCTGCAGGCGCACTTTGTCCGTGTACTCGGGCCAGACGCGCTCGACCAGTTTGGCGCTCGAGGCAGAGAACACCCTAATGACCGATATACCATTCAGTAACTGACCCCAGTGCTGCCGCCACAATGTGATATCTGTTTTCCTTAACGGGGCATCGAGACAGTTCGGATTGTCGGGCAGGCACCGGGCACAGGCAGCGACCTCGGGAACGCCACAATAGCGATGCTCGGGATCAAGTAGGTGCCGGGTGGGGCAGATCAGGTAATGCTCGTGCCAGAGCAGCGTTACCGTTAACTCACCCTGCGCCGCCGCTATCAACCA
>MDTG01123896.1_pt1 | contig 15381 bp, 18 predicted proteins | sample 811421 | NCBI WGS metagenome assembly MDTG01 (sample SAMN05326645, study PRJNA326480) | marine metagenome | isolation source: seawater | place: Pacific Ocean: South East | collected 2011
AAACTTATAGATTGAAAAAATAGCGGCAGTCTATCTATAGTATAAAATACACCTGATAAAAAACTTAATGGTTGTAATATAAAATTTGTAACAGTTGCAGTATGATCAAATTTTGTTGCCCAAAGTCCTGTAATAAAACCTAGACTACCAATAAAAAAAGATCCAAATATAGATGAATAGAAAATATAAAAAATACTACTTATAGGTAATTCTATTAAAAATAAAAATACAACTGTTGATATAATCCCTATTAATAAACTTCTTGCCAAAGCTGCTGCTATTATAGCAAAAGAAACTTCAAAAGCGTTTAAAGGGGCATAAAGTATATCAACTATATTTCCTTGCATTTTAGATATCATCAACGAACTCACTGAATGAGAAAAACTTTGAAGTATCATTGACTGAACAATCAAACCTGGAGCTAGAAAAGTAATAAATGAAAAACCAAGCATATCAGATCGTTCATTTCCAAGAGCTAACGTAAGGACAGATAAAAATAACAAACTTGACACTAAAGGTGATAAAAGTGTTTGAGCCCAGACTACAAAAAATCTACTACATTCTCTGTACCACAAAGCATATAATCCAATGTAATTTATTGCACCAAAATGACGAACACCAATTTTATATTTTTTTTGTAATTCAACCATAGGTAAATATGTTTATATTTTTTTTTTTAAATTTGTTAAAAAAACAAAAATACAACTTGCTTTTGCAAATGTAATATGTGTATTTATTTAGTATCAATAAATTTAGAACATACTATATATAGTAAAATATGAGTTGGACAGAAGAAAAAGTAAATAAACTAAGAGAATTATGGGGAAAGGGCAAAACTGCAAGCCAAATTGCTGAAATAATTGGTGGAATAAGTAGAAACGCTGTAATTGGTAAAGCCCACAGATTAAACCTATCAGCAAAAATAAAATCAAGAACTATTTCAAATGACGTTAGAGTAAGCACAGACAAATCAGATGATAATCAAGATGGAAAGAGAAAGAAATTAACCAAATCTAAATTCAGGTCAATGTTAATAGAAAAAGATTTTGAACCTGAAAATCCAAAACAATTGGAGGAACTTGATGAAAATTTATGTAAATGGCCGATAGGTCATCCGAATGAAAGTTCTTTTTATTTTTGTGGAAGAGCCTCATTAAAGGATTTTTCGTATTGTAAACTTCACCTTTTATATGCATTTCAACCAAAAGGTAAAAAAGAGGATATTATTGAAAAAAATGACGAAGTTCCAAAATTTATCGAGAAGAAAATTAAATCTGCTTAAAATTAATTATTAAGAACTTTTTTTTTAGCCTTTATAAATTCTTCCTCACTAATTGATCCACTTTTATAAAGATCGCTTAATTTTTGTAACTCAACAACAACATCAGCATTATTTTTGATATTTTCATTTTGATCTAAACTTCTATTTTCATATCTATTTTTATAAATAGCTCTTGCAGCTATAAAAATTACAAAAACAAAAATTACTAAAACAGAAATATAAAGAATATAAACATTCATAAAATTTAATATCAATCAGTTTTTTTTACTGAAAATTCTCCTCCTTGCCTCCAATTATAAGCATATTTTTCTATTGCTTGTTCAAAAAAAATTTTACTTGGACACCCAATATCAAAATTTGTAATTCCATTTTCTGATTTAACATTATCATATTTTAATAAATTTAATTGATCTCTAGTTATCAATGGATTTGGCAAAATTTGTAGTAAAGATGCTGAGATTTTTGCTACAAAAAGTGGCATTGGTAATAAAATTCTTTTTTTATCAATAGATTTGATTATTTTATTTATTATTTCTTTAAAAGAAAAAACCTCAGGACCAATTACTTCAATATCCTTAGAATATATTTCTTTGGAGATTACATGACATATTAATTCAGCAACATCAGTTACATGAACTGGTGTAAACTTAGTAACACCATTATAATATAAAGGAAAAAAAGGAACGATTCCTAAAACACTCATAAATCTTGTCGTAAAGTTATCGTCTACACTATAAACTATTGAAGGTTTAATTATTGTAGCTTCAGGAAGATATTTCCTAATTTTTTTTTCACCCTCGGTTTTACTTATCGCATACTTAGAGTCTCTCGCTTTTGTAACTGCCAATGCAGAAACATGTATTAAATTTTTGTTCTCCTCTTTGCAAAATTTTGCTAATTTTTCTGGAAAGTCTGAATGAATTTTTTGAAATGTATTTCTTTTTCCTTTTTCAAATAAAATTCCAATTAAATTTAAGCAAATATCACTCTCGGCTATAAGTTTTCTTATTCGACCGTTATCTTGTATATCTGCCTCTCTGATGTCAATAAAACCTATTGGTGCCTGAGTTTTTAAAATATATCCTTTTTGATGTGTATTTCTAGTAACCGCTATAACTCTAAAATTATTACTTACCAAACGTCTAATACAATACTTCCCAATTTGACCGCTAGCACCGAAGATTAAGACTTTTTTTCTTATCATTTATCAAAAAATAGACAATATTGTCATGTCTTTATATATATAAATAAAAATGAATAACATCAAAATTTTTGAAAAAGATCTTCCTGAAGATATTGATTTATCTAATGAGAAAATTGTCGCTATAGATTGTGAAGCGCTGGGATTGGTGCTTGGGAGAGATCCATTGACTTTGGTCCAAATAGGTCTTCAATCTGAAAAATACTATTTAATTAAACTGGATAGACAAACCTACAAAGCTCCAAATTTAACAAAATTTTTATCAAATACAAAAACTGAATTTGTTATGCATTATGCCAGACAAGATCTTCTATGGTTAAAATACCACTTGAATGTAGAGCCAAAAAATATTTTTTGTACAAAACTTTGTTCTAAAATTGCAAGAACAGCATCAAGTTATCATGGTTATAAAGATCTAGTAAAAGAGTTATGTGGGAAAGATATCTCAAAAAAGGAACAACAAAGTGATTGGGGTGATCCAAACTTATCAGAAAAACAAATTAGTTATGCTGCTCAAGATACTCAATATTTGTTTAAAATAAAAGATAAGCTTGAAAAGATGTTAGTAAGAGAAAAAAGAATGGATTTATTTATCAAAAGTATGAAAGCAATACCTATATTAGTAGACATGGAAATTGCTGGTTATAAAATTAATACATTCGAACATTAATTATGAAAAAAGATAAAAGTATTAAAATTGCAAAAAATGTAATTGATCTTGAAATAAACGCTTTAAAGAAACTAAAAAATTCAATTAATTCATCTTTTAAACTCGCGGTAAGGGCGATTGTAAAATGCCAATCAAAAATAATTCTATGTGGTGTTGGAAAAAGTTTTTTAATTGCATCAAAAATAAGTAGTACATTATCATCGGTAGGCAGTCCTTCATTCGCACTTCCGGCTAATGAATGTTCTCATGGGGACTTGGGAAGTATATCAAAAAAAGATGTCCTTGTTCTTATAAGTAACTCAGGTGATACTGAGGAACTTAAGCCAGTAATACAATTTGCAAATAGAAATAGGATCACTCTTATAGGTATAGTTTCAAAAAAGAAATCTATTTTATACAATGCAGCAGATATTAAATTATTTATCCCAGAAGTTAAAGAGTCAGGACATGGAATAGTTCCTACATCGAGTACAACAAATCAATTAGCCCTTGGTGATGCTTTAGCTATTGCTTCAATGGAATATAAGAAATTCGGTAAGTTAGATTTTAAAAAATTCCACCCCTCTGGAAGTTTGGGTGCAAAATTAAAAACCGCTGAAGATTTAATGGTAATAGGAAATAAAATACCATTTATTAGTGAAAACACTAAAATGAAAAAAGCTCTTAAATTAATCACAGATAAAAAATTAGGAGTTCTTATTGTTATTAATAAAAAAAAAAATACAACAGGAATAATTACTGATGGTCAAGTTAGAAGATCAACTCAAAAAAATATTAATTTAGAAAATAAAATTGTGAAAAATATTATGACAAGTAACCCAATAAGTATCCAGAAAAATACTTTGGCTGTAAAAGCTCTATCTATCATGAATGAAAAAAAAATAACTTGCCTATGCGTTTATGATAAAAATAAGAAAAAAACTGTTGGAATTCTTCATATACATAACATTTTAAGTGCTAATTTGAGATAAATGTCAAAATCTATTTTATACCAAACAATAATTTATTTTATTATTTTTTTAATAATGATTTTTACATATTTTTCTTTTTTTCATAAAAAAAATCAAAATTCAGTATCAAGTACTAATGATAAAAGTATCACTTCTCAAAATTTTGATAATGAAACTGGCAGTAAAATAGACGATATTTATTATATTTCTAAAGATGAAAATGGAAATAGTTATGAAATTGTCTCAGAATTTGGAGAACAGGATCAAAAAAATTCAGATGTAATTAAATTAAAAAGTGTAACTGCAACAATTAATATTGAAAATTCAGGAAAAATTTTAGTGTCTTCAAAAAATGCTTTATATAATAGAGTAAATCTAAATACTTATTTTTATGGTGATGTTAGTTTAAAACACGATGATCATAGAATAACTAGTGATAATATGGATATGGATTATGTTAATAAAGATATAAAAATTTCTGGCAATGTAGTTTATTTACACGACGATAATTCAATGAATGCAGATATAGTGGAAATTGATATGTTAACAAAAGTTTCAAAAATTTATATGAAAGATAAAACTGAAAAAATAAAAGCTTTAATAATCAATTAATGGCAATAATAAAAAAATTTAGGATTAAATCTTTTAAAAAGGCAAAACCTTTAGTTTCTCTGAAAGATATATCAATTTCTTTTGAAAAAAGAATGATTTTAGATAAAGTTTCCCTTCAAATAAATCCTGGAGAAATATTAGGATTATTAGGTCCTAATGGTGCTGGAAAATCCACAATATTTAACATAATTATGGGAATGTTAAAACCAGACAAAGGTTCTGTTTTATTTGGTGATAAAGATGCAACAAATTTTCCTATATACCAACGAGCAAGAGAATTTAAAATTGGTTATGTTCCTCAATATGGTGGATATTTTGCAGATCTGACTACTTATGAAAACTTAAAAGCAATTGCAGAAATCTTAATTAAAGATGAAAGATTGATAAGTTCAAAAATTGAATTCTTAATTTCTAAATTTGAACTAGAGTATGTAAAAAATATTAAAGCTTCGTTCTTATCTGGTGGACAGAAAAAAAAATTAGTTATTTCTTTAGCTTTATTAGGAAACCCAAAAATTTTATTACTTGATGAGTGTTTTGCTGCGCTAGATGTTTTAACTATCCAAATGTTACAAAAAATAATAGTTAGTTTACAGACAGAAAACAATATTGGAATAATAATTTGTGATCATCAAGCAAGAGATTTGCTTTCATGTGTTGATATTGCTTTAATTTTATCAAATTGTAAAATAATTGCAAAAGGTACACCAAAGGAACTTATAAACAATCCATTAGCACAAGATGCTTACTTTGGTGAAACTTTTAAAATTAACTAATAATGAAATCAAATTTTTTTGAAATAAAAAAAAAGATTAATAACTTTAATAAAAAAATTACTGTTGATGGTGACAAAAGTATTTCAATAAGATGGGCTTTAATTGCTTCTCAAGCAATCGGAGTTTCCAAAGCTTCTAATTTGCTTAGATCTGAAGATGTTATGAATACACTAAAATGTTTAAAAAAATTAGGAATTAAAATAAAGATAAAAGATAATTTATGTATTATTTTTGGTAGAGGATTAAACGGTTTTAATTTTAAAAAAAATATAATCTTGGATGCCGGAAACTCAGGAACCTTGGGTAGGTTAATTTTACCTTTATTGATAAAATCTCCTTACAAAATTAAATTAATTGGAGATAAAAGTTTATCAAAAAGAGATTTTTCCAGAGTTATAGAACCTTTAAAACAAATTGGTGCAAGTTTTTATCCAGAAAATAATAAAAATTTACCATTATATATTCAGGGGAGTGAATATTTAAGGCCAATTAAATATTTTGAAAAAAGAGGGTCAGCTCAATGTAAAAGCTCAGTAATGTTAGCATCTCTTTTAACTCCAGGACAAATAAAAATAATTGCAAAAAAATCTAGAAATCATACAGAGATTATGTTTCAAAATTTAAAAATACCAATTAAAATTAAAAATAAACGTCAAGAAGATATTATTTCAATTATAAAACCTAAACAAATTAAAAATATTAATATAAATATACCTGGAGATATAAGTTCATCTTCGTTTTTCATTGTTTTAACTTTATTATCACAAAAGTCGAAACTACTTATTAAAAATGTTAATATTAATCCATCTAGAGTAGGGATAATTAAAATTTTAAATAAAATGGGAGCTAAAATAAAACTAATAAATAAAAGGAAGAATAATAATGAAGAATGTTCTGATATACTTATTAAAAGTCAAAAAAAACTTAAAAAAATTAATTGTCCTGTAAGTCTAAATAGTAGTGCAATTGATGAATTTTTGATAATTTTTTTAGCAGCGGCAAAAGCAAAAGGAATATCTACCTTTAAAAATTTGTCAGAACTCAATCAAAAGGAAAGTCCAAGATTAAAAATAGCTACAAAAATATTAAAAATGATAGGTGTGAAGGTCATTTCAGATCATGATTCAATTAAGATTCACGGGAACCCAAAACTTAAGATTAAAAAAAAAATAACTATAAAAAATTTTATGAAAGATCATAGGGTTTTTATGATGTCAGTAATCGCTGCTTTGAGCTTAGGTGGAAATTGGAGAATTTATGATCCAGACTCAGTTAGAACATCATTTCCATCTTTTTTTAAAATAATAAATAATTTAAATGGTAAAATTAATTGAAAAAAATAAAAAAAAAAATCAAAATTGCAATTGACTCACCCGCCGCTGCAGGTGCTGGAACTGTAGCAAAAAAAATTTCTAAACATTATAATTTACTATATTTGGATACGGGAAAAATATATAGATTAATAGCTTATTTAAAGATTAAAAATAAAAATAAATTTAATTATTTCTTAGCTAAAAAAAAAATAACTAATCTAAAATTATCTCAACTCAATAACAAAAATTTATTAAGTGACGAAGTTGGTATTATTGCATCGATAATAGCAAAGAATAGTTCCATTAGGAAGTTAGTTCATAAATTTCAGATGGATTGTGCTTATAATTTTCCCAAAAAATTTAACGGGTCTTGCTTAGATGGTAGAGACATAACTTACAAAATAATTCCTGATGCAGATTTTAAATTTTTTATCACTGCTAATGTAAAAATAAGGGCTAAAAGAAGATATAAAGAACTTAAAAAAATAGGGAAAAAAATAAACTTAAATTACGTCTTAAATAGTATTAAGAAACGTGACAAAAATGACTATAATAGGCGAATATCTCCACTTAAAAAAACTAAGGATTCTATCTTGATTAATACCTCAAATTTATCTAAAAGTGCTTGTTTTTTTAAAATTAAAAAAATTATAGACAGAAAATTAAAATTGAATGGAAATATATAATTCTTTAGATACTCAAGCTTCAAAAGAGTTTCATAAACTACTAGACAATCAGCTTTCAAAAACAAAAGGTATTGTGGAGGGTAAAATAATTGAAGGAAAGGTCACTAAAGTAACTGAAAAATTTATCTTTTTGTTCATTGAGGGTTTAAAATCAGAGCCAGTTCTCGATATCAATGAATTAAAAAGCCTGGGAATGTTAGATAAAATAAAATTAGGTGTTAAAATTCCAGTTTTGTTAGAAAGAATCGAAGATAAAAATGGAGAGTGTATTGTATCAGCATCAAAAGCTCTTAAAATAAAAGGTTGGGACCAATTAGTTGAAGCTTACGAAAAAAATGAGCCAATAATGGGAAAAATTACATCTAAATGTAAAGGTGGAGTTATAGTTGAACATATAGAAACGGGTTCATTGATGTTTTGTCCAGGCTCTCAAATTGCAGATAAACCAATGAAGGATATTTCACATTTAATGAATGAACCTCAGAAGTTTGCTCTTATAAAATTAGACAGAGCCAGAGGAAATGCATGTGTTTCTAGGAGACAAATTATTTCTTCATTTAAGAAAGAAGATAAAGCTAAAATAATTGAAAAATATAAAGTGGGTGATGTTATAAAAAATGCGGTAGTAAAAGCATATAGTAATTTTGGATGTTTTTTTGATGTAAACTCTGAACTTGATGTACTAGTTCATTTACAAGAAATTAGTTACTCTCGAGTAAATCACCCTGAAGAAATTTTTAATATTGGTGAAAAACATGACTTATTAGTAATCTCAATCGATAAAGAAAAACAACAAATTGGTTGTTCAATTAAACAACTGTCACCTGATCCTTTTGAACACATTTCTAATTATGAGCTAAATAAAAATTATAAAGTAAAAGTAGTTAAAATAATGGACTTTGGTGCATTTTGTGAATTAGAACCAGGATTAACTACTTTGTTGCACTCAAGTGAGCTTAGTTGGACCAAAAAAAATCCATCGGCAAAAAAAATGTTCAAAATAGGTGATGAAATTTCATGTGTTATAACTGAAATAGATAAGGACAAAAGAAGAGTTGCGATTTCACATAAAATGACACTTGAAAATCCATTCTCCTTATTAGAGAAAAAATTTCCTGTTGATAGTATTGTTGAGGGAACAATAAGCAGTATAAATGATTATGCAATTTATTTAAAAATAGATGGTTTCGATATTGATGGTTTCTTGCATTGTAATGATATTTCATACAATAAAAACTCAGAGGAAGATTTAAAAAAATATAAAAAAGGAGACAGGCTTAAAGTAAAAATTTTAGAAATTAAATCTGATCAACAAAAAGTTAGAGTTGGATTAAAACAAACTGAAGTTGATCCATTGAATTGGTTTAAAGATAAAAAAGTGAATGATACAGTAACAGTTAAGGTAATTCACTCGGATGGAAGAGGGCTCCTTGTTCAGCCAGAAGGAAGTAAAGTAGAATTACAAATTAAAAAATCCCAGATTGCTATTAATGCAGCAGACGCAAGACCATCAAGATTCGTGGGAGGAGAGAGAATTGATGCTGCGATATCTGAGATAGATATTGAAAAAAGGAAAATTTCTCTAAGTATTAAGCTGCTTGAAGAACTACAAAACAAAGAGGCTGTTTCAAAATTTAGTTCACCATTATCAGGTAAAAACCTACCATTTTCCTCACTTTCAGATAAATTAGAAAAAAAAGAAAAGAAAAAGAAAGAATAAATTAAATTGGCTCTAGTAAAATCAAAGTTTCTTAAAAAAATCTTTGAAATTTATCCCAATTTTTACAAAAAAGATCTTGAGAAATTTTTAGATGTAATTCTAGATGAAATTAAGCACTCACTTAAAAAAGGTGATAGAGTTGAGTTAAGAGGTTTTGGATCTTGGTCTGTAAGTATTCAAAAAGCTTCAATAAGAAGGAACCCTAAAACTGGAGAAAAGGTAAATATTCCAAATAAAAAGAAGATAAATTTTAAATTTTCAAAAGATTTATTTAAAGAAATAAACAATAAAAATGATTAAAAACAAAAAAATTTTTATAGCTTGTGATACAAATAATATTAGCAAAGTTAATAAAATAATTAAGTATTCAAAAACTAAAAAGCTTAAAATTGGTTATAAATTTGGTTTAGAATTTATAAATTCAAAAAAAGGAAGAGAATTTATTTCTAAATTAAAAAATAAAATAATTTTTATTGACCTTAAACTTCATGATATTCCAAATACGGTTAGATCAGCTATAAAAGCATTAAGTGACTTAAAAGCAAACTATATAACAGTTCATATTAATTCGGGCTTAGATGCCTTAAGAGCAGCAAAAAAAGTAGCTGGAAAATCTAAGATAGTCGGTGTAACTACTTTAACATCTTTAAATAACAAAAACTTAATAGAACTGGGTTATAATAGATCAGTAACAAATTTAGTAAAACTTCAAACGAGATTAGCAAAAAAAGCTGGATTAGATGCGATCGTATGTAGTCCACATGAAGTTCCTTTTGTAAGAAAAATATTTAAAAAAGAAATTATAACACCAGGAATAAGACTTGACTCTAAAACAATGGATCAAAAAAGAATATCGACACCTAGAGATGCTTTATTTAATAAAAAAAGTGATTGGATCGTTATTGGTAGATCAGTTACGTCAGGAAATATAAAAAAAAATATTAAAAATTTGATTATTCATCTCAACTAAAAATGAAAGCGAAAATTTGTGGAATCAAAGATTCCAAAACTTTAAGTTATTTAATTAATCATAAATACCCCCCAAAATATATAGGATTTATTTGTAACTATCCCAAATCCAAAAGATATTTACGATTTAATCATTTAAAAAGTTTACTTAAAATTAATAAAAAAAAAATCAAATTTGTAGCAGTTTTAGTCAAACCAAAAAAAAATATTTTAGAAAAAATTAAGTTTTTAAAATTTGATTATTATCAACTTTATGATGTTTCGCCTTTAAGAACTAAAAAAATTAAAAAAAAATATAAAAAGAAAATTATTACTGCCTTAACAATTAAAACCTTGAAAGATGTTAAAAAGTATAAGAAATATATTAAAATATCTAATATTATTTTATTTGATGGCAAAGGGTATGAAAAATCTATCGGCTTTAACCATCTGTTTATAAATAATTTACCTAAAAATATTAAAAAAATGTTAGCAGGAAACATAAAATATAATGATAATCTTGAAAATTTTAAAAAAATAACAGATATTATTGATTTATCTGGTAGTTTAGAAACTGAAAATAAAAAAGATCTTAAGAAAATAAATATTTTTTTAAAAAACTTAAATAAAGCAAATGTTAAAACTTAAAAAAAAAATCCCACTAATCGACCAACATGATAAGAATGGTTTCTGGGGAGGAAAATTTGGAGGTAACTATATACCAGAAACCTTAAAAAAACCCGTAGAGGATTTGGAAATTTTATTTAATAATTTAAGAAAAGATAAAAATTTTATTAAAGAAAGAGATAAGTACTTTAGAAATTGGGTTGGTAGTCCAACTAGACTAATTAAGTTGGAAAACCTTTCAAAAAAGCTTAACGGTGCACAAATTTGGGCCAAAATGGTTTCAGACGCAAATGGTGGAGCACATAAAATTTATAATGCAACGGTACACTGTTTAATTGCAAAAAAAGCAGGTAAAAAATTTATTGTAGGAGACACTGGTGCTGGATATGCTGGAAAAATGCTTAGCATGGCTGCTAAGAAATTTGGTCTAAAATGTAAAATATTTATGGGTGCCAAAGATATTGAAAGACAAAAACCTAATTGCATTGCTATTAGAAAAAATGGTGCTGAAATAGTTCCTGTTTATTCAGGAAGTCAAACTTTAGTTGATGCAGTATCTGAATGTATGCGTTATTGGGTCTCAAATTGTGATACTACTCATATGTGTGTTGGCTCAACTGTTGGTCCAAATATATTTGTTAAAATTTGTGGTTGGAGCACTTCTCAAATTTCTCGTGAATTAAAAAGTCAATTACAAATTAACTTTGGAAAAATTCCGAAAAAAATTAAATTAATCAATTGTGTTGGAGGAGGAAGTTCAGCTTATGGTTTTTGGAGTGAGTTTATTGACTTTTCAAAAAAACATATTGAATTAATAGGTGTTGAAGCTGGTGGACCTAGAAAATCTAAATTGCATGCAGCTCCTTTAAGTCGAGGAGCGAGACTTGGAATATTGCATGGAGCAGCTTCATATGTATGTCAAAATAATGAGGGTCAGATAAATGAAACAGCGTCTATTAGCGCAGGGCTTGACTACCCGGGAGTATCAGCTTTGCATTGTTTTTTAAAAGATACTAAAAGAGCAAGATATACTTTTGCAACTGATGAAGATGCTTTAAATGCTTATAAACTAGTAACCAAATATGAAAAATTAAATCCCAGTCTAGAACCAAGCCATGCATTTGCTGAAGTTATAAGAATAGCACCAAAATTAAGCAAAGATACAATTTGTATAGTTAATAGCTGTGGTGACGCAAAAAAAGATCGAGATATATTGAAAAAAAGATTAGGAAAAAATGTCATTAATTAATAAATCTTTTAAAAAATGTAAAATTGAAAAACGACCTGCGCTTCTCACATATACTGTAGCTGGAGACAATTCCAAAAAAAGATCTTTGGATATAATTAATAAAATTTCAAGATACTCAGATATTTGCGAAGTTGGATTTCCACATAATACTCCAATTGCTGACGGTGGACAAATACAAACAAGTTCTTATAGAGCGCTAAAAAATGGAATAAAAATAAGAGACGTTTTTGAAATAGCTAAAAAATTTAAAAATAAAAATAAATTTAAACCAATAATTCTTATGGGCTATTACAATATGATATTTCAATTAGGTGAAAATAAATTTTTAAAAAAGTGTAAAAATGCAAAAGTGGATGGTATTATTGTTGTGGATCTACCTTATCCTGAAAATAAAAATTTTGCTCAAAAATGTAAAAAAAATTCGATTTGTTTTGTTCAATTAATTTCTCCAACAACTTCACCTTATAGAATGAAAAAAATTTTAAAAGATTCGCATGAAATGATTTATTATATAAGTATGTTATCTACCACTGGAGGTAAACTTAAAGTAAAGCCGAAAGAAATTATTAGAAATTACAAAAAAATTAAAAAATTAGATAAAAATAAGAATTGTGTTATTGGCTTTGGAATCACCGAAAAGACTATTTCAAAATTAAAAGTTGCAGATGGTCTAGTTATTGGTAGCGCTCTCTGTAAAGAAATCAATGATAGTCTAGATAATGGACAAAATCCTGTCACAAATGTAAGCAATATGGTAAAAAAATTAAAAAATTTAATTATATGAATTGGATAAAAAAAACACTTAAAATCGGCGAAAAAATAAAAAAAATTTTAAAAGTTAGACCAAGCAAACAGGATATAGAAAATAGTGAATGGACTTCTTGTTGTAAAGGCCCTGTTTTAAAAAAAGATCTTGAAGATAATTTATGGACTTGTAATCTTTGCGGAAAACATCACAGAATTAATTGCAAACAAAGATTTGATGTACTTTTTGGTAAAAGCAATTATGAAATTTTGAGAACTCCGATACCAATAGACGACCCTCTTGATTGGAAAGATTCAAAAACGTACAAAGATAGATTAATTCAGGCTAGAAAAAAAACAGGACAAGAAACAGCTGTTCTTATCGCAAAAGGAAAAATAAATAACATAAATGTTACAGTTGGAGCAATAGATTTTAATTTCATTGGAGGTTCAGTTGGGGCTGCAGAGGGTGAGGCAATCATATATGGAATTCAACATGCAATAGATAGTAAAACTCCTTTTATTTTTTTTCCATGTGGAGGAGGACAAAGAATGTTTGAAAGTCCAATTGCTTTAACACAAATGACAAGAACGACTTTAGCTGTTAATGAATTGAAAAAAAATAATTTACCATACATTATATGTTTTACAGATCCTACGGCTGGTGGAATAACAGCCTCCTTTGCAATGCTTGGGGACATATCTTTAGCTGAACCTGGAGCTTTAATTGCGTTTGCTGGCAAGAGAGTTATACAAGCAACTGTAAAAGAGGATCTACCAGAAAACTTCCAAACAAGTGAACACGTTCAGAAATGTGGATTTGTTGATTTAATTGTAGAAAGAAAAGATTTATATCAAAAAATTGGAACTCTTTTATCTATATTGCTAAAACAAAATCCTAATATAAATTCTGTATCAAATGAAACTTCAGAAGATTTTAGCGCGATTACAAAAGCTGCATCCTAAGGAGATTGACCTTAGTTTAAACAGAATAAATCAGCTAATAAAAAAACTTGGGAATCCTCAAGATAAGCTAAATTGTATACAAGTTTGTGGTACAAATGGAAAATTTAGTACTATTGCAGTTTTGAGAGCAATACTTAAAGAAGCAAATTATAAATGTAATATTTATACAAGTCCGCATATTAAAAAAATTAACGAAAGATTTATTTTTAATGATGAACAAATTGAGGATGAACAGCTTGCAAATTTATTGGAGGAAGTAGAGGAAATTAATAACGGACAACAAATAACTTTTTTTGAAATTTTAACAGCTGCTTTTTTTTATGGTTGTAAAAAATATAATCAGAATATAACAATTTGTGAATTTGGATTATTTGCACGTTTCGATGCTGTCAACATATTAAAAAAAAATTTAGCAAATATTGTTACTTCATGTGGATTGGATCATCTGGATTGGTTACCTAAAAACGAACAGAATATAAAAAAAATAATTTTTGAAAAAACCTCTGATTTATTAAATAAAAATATTATAGTTGCAAAACAGAGTAATTTAAAAATAACTGAATATATAAAAGAAAACTTAATTAAAAACTCAGCCAAAAAATTTTTTTTTAATGAAAATTATAGTTATTCTTTAAATGAAAATGGTTTTTTTTATTATCAAGATCAATATGGAGAATTAAAACTTCCTATGCCAAATGTGCTAGGAGAATTTCAATTGGAAAATGCAGCAACAGCTATAGCTACCTTAAGAGTTCTTGAAAAACTAAATATTAAGGAAAATCACATAAAAGCAGGAATTGTAAAAATTCAAAGTATTGCAAGACTTCAAGAGATAAAAGAAGGAAGATTAAAAGATTTATGTAAAAATAATAAGATTTTCTGTGATGGCTCTCATAACCCTGATGGAGCAAAAGTTTTAAATAATTTTTTAGAAACTTTAGAGTGTAAAAAACATGTAATAATTGGGATGATGTCTAATAAAGACCATATAAAATATGTCAGTCATTTTAAAAATATATCCTCATTGACTACTATAGATATACCAAATCAACCAAACTCAATAAGAGGGGAAGAGCTTAAAAATAAATTATGTGACTATCCAAACATTAGTTATAAAGCTTCAATTTATGATGCTATTAAATCCATTAAATTATCTAATAATGATGTAATTTTAATTACTGGATCTCTTTACCTTGCAGGAGAAGTATTAAAATTAAATTAAAGATTTTCTTTTAAAAAATCTCTCATTTGTTGTTCAGGCAGTCCACCAACTTTTCTTGCTGTCTCAATACCTTTTTTATAAACAACCACTGTTGGGACACCCCTAACCGCCGCAGCACTTGCAGAGTTAATTGCTTTTTCATCTATATCTGCATAATAAAAATTGGCTTTATCTTTAAACTCATCAGAAAGTTTTTCCATTATTGGTTTTAAAACTTTACATGGCCCACACCATGAAGCTGAAAATTGTAAAATTGAAACTTCCTCATTTTTAATTTTTGTATCAAAATCTGAATCTATAAAATCTTTTAACATTATACTTGTTTATAAATATAAATTATAAAGTCAACTATGAATTTTCGTATCTTTTTTGAATTAACATAACAAAATCATTAAATTGATCTAAAAATTTTAAT
>MDTG01052900.1_pt1 | contig 15380 bp, 10 predicted proteins | sample 811421 | NCBI WGS metagenome assembly MDTG01 (sample SAMN05326645, study PRJNA326480) | marine metagenome | isolation source: seawater | place: Pacific Ocean: South East | collected 2011
GGCCGCCCCATTGACCGATAGTTGTTTCGCCACCTATCATATCTTCAGATGAGGTGAAAGTGATAGGCAATGTTGCTGTACCAGACGCTTCCATCTTTGAACCGCGGCGTACAACTAAGAAATCGTCGCCATCTTCACCAAATACGGTAGTACCGCGTTGGATATAAAGCGTAGCGCTATCAGCATTATCGTTACCTACTGCAGTACGACCTTTAATTAACCAGTGAGCATCATTGGTTAAAGAAACGTCTGCGGTAAAGACGGTATCTGCAGCAAGTTGATACACTGGCTTGTCGGTAATTGCGGCAAAGCTCCCTGAAACGTCAGTGGCTAGGCCTTGCTCAAATGCGTTAGTCACATCCGAAGGGATTGAGTCGTTAACGGCAACAGTCCAACCATCCATCCAGTTGTTTTCGCCGTCAAATGCACCGATGTAGTCAGTTGATGTGAAGAAGTCACTGTCTGCGGACATATCAACGCCAGCACCAAGCAGCGGAGAACCAGTGCGAGGAGTATAGCCGTCGGTAGAAAGCATTAGCGCATCAGCCGTTTGTACACTGTTTCCAGTTTGACCGGTAAACCATGCTTGTGTTGAACCACCGCTGATTTCATCAGAACCGAAGTTATCATCTGTTTCACAGGCAACCACTGAATTTTCTACTGATAATGCACCAGACTCTGCATTCGCAATAGATTCAGCACCGTTCACACGTAGACAGTTTGAGTAGCCTTCACCCGCCGTAACCACTAAGTTACGTACTGCGCCTGCGGTACCGTTACGTAAACGCACACCGTTTGTGCCATCAGCACCAACAATAGTTACGTTCGAGATAGTAGGGCTAGTAAGCGGTAACCAGGCTGGGTTATCTTCGTTGTTATCCGCTTCGATAGCATTATCGCCACCTGCAGCCGACTGCTGGATATAAACGTTTTGTGCGTTACCAGTCCAACCAAATGACCAATCCAGTGAGTCATCGCCAATGTCAGTCAACACAATGTTACGAACGCTTACTGTACCACCGAAGAATTCAACACCGTCATCAAGGTTTTGGTGAACTTGGATAAATTCAACTTCAGTACCAGAACCGATACCCGCAAATGAAATACCATTTAGCTCATCACCTGCCGCTAGTGCGCGACCTGCGTGCTTAACAACGATATAGCGAAGTGTACCTGAATTATCTTCAGCATCTGCACCACCGTAAAGGCCTGCATCACCTTCTGCCGCTACGCCACATGCCGCTAATTCAGCATCTGAAGTGTCAGAATCATCACCCGTGTTACATAGGTTGGTTGGCGCGTTACCTAGTAAAACTAAACCGCCCCATTGGCCGATTGATGTTTCTTGACCAGTTAAGTCTTGAACCGAAGTAAATATGATTGGCGCACTTGCCGTTCCTTCAGCTTGAATCTGAGAGCCACGACGCACTACTAAGAAGTCATCGCCTTCTTCACCGAAAACGGTTGTGCCTTGCTCGATGTAAAGTACCGCGTTGTCCGCGTTATCGTTACCAACAGCTAGACGACCTTTAATTAACCAGTAAGCATCGTTAGTTAACGTTACATCGCTGGTTAGTGTTGTATCTTCTGCAAGTTCATAAACTGGCTTGTCGGTTAGCTCTGGGAAGTTGGCTGAAACATCTGTAGCAAGGCCCTGCTCGAAAGCAGTCTGGATATCAGTAGGAAATCCACCATTAACACCAACCGTCCAACCTGCAGTCCAGTCTTCGCCAGCTGGGTCGAATGCACCAATGTAGCTTCCGCTAAGTGCTAAAGGAGACGCTGAAGTTGGGAAGTAACCGTTATCTTCAAATAAAAGTTCAGAAGGTGTTAGCACACTGTTGCCTGTTTGGCCTTCAAACCACGTTTGAGTAGACTCGCCGCCAATTTCATCGGAACCGAAATTGTTTGCTGGCGTTTCACACGCAATAACAGAGTCGGTGATTGTAAGCTCACCTGATTCTGCATTAGCAATAGACTCATCGCCATTAACGCGCAAACAGTTAGCCGCCAAGGTAGAGCCTGTTACCACTACGTTTGATAACACACCCGCCGTACCGTTACGTAAACGTACGCCGTTAGTACCGTCGGCACTTACAATGGTTACGTTAGAAATAGTTGGCTTAGTAAGTGGTAACCATGAAGGATTATCTTCATTGTTATCCGCTTCAATGGCATTGTCGCCACCGTCAGCAGATTGCTGAATATAAACGTTAGTTGCACTACCGGTCCAGCCAAATGACCAATCTAGAGAGTCATCACCAATGTCAGTGAGCACAATGTTGCTTACGCTAACCGTACCGCCGAAAAATTCGATACCGTCATCAAGGTTTTGGTGAACTTGAATGTGATTAACTGTCGTTTCAGAACCGATACCTGCAAATGAAATACCGTTTAGTTCATCACCAGACGCCAAGGCTTTACCAGCATGCTTAACAACAACATATTCTAGTGTACCAGAATCATCTTCTGCATCGTTTCCGCCATACAAACCAGCATCACCTTCCGCAGACACACCACAAGACGCTAGTTCGTCGTCAGACGTTTGGTCATCGTCACCCGTGTTACAAAGGTTAGTTGGTGCATTACCTAGTAATACCACACCACCCCATTGGCCAATTGATGTTTCTTGGCCAGTAACGTCTTGGATAGATGTCATTACGATTGGCGCTGAAGATGAACCAGACGCTTCAATTTGTGAACCACGGCGTACCACTAGGAAGTCATCACCGTCTTCACCGATAACCGTAGTACCTTCTTCAATGGTAAGCACCGTTGAATCAGCGTTGTCGTTACCTACTGCCGTACGCCCTTTTATGATCCAGTGCGCATCATTCGTTAACGTCATGTCTTGCGTTAATACTAAATCGTCGTCTAAGCGATATACAGGCTTATCGGTAATCGTAGAGAATTCGCTTGAAGCATCAGTCGCCAAGCCTAATGAAAATGGCGTATCAACATCAGGGGTTGTTGGCGTAGTTGGGGTAGTTGGCGTGGTAGGAGTTGTTGGCGTTGCAACAACTTCGTCACCTTCATTAATATTTATATCGCCACCGCAACCTGCAAGAACAAGTGCTGTCGTGATTGCACTGATCTTAAAAACATTACGAATTTCCATTAAATTCTCCAGTTAGATCTTAGTTTGAATTTCAAAGTCCGGTAGAGGTTAAATGAGAAGGGTGACATTTTTGTTACAAATGCACATTCAAATAGAAATTTTTGGAACTTTTATAAGTAGTCTTAAATGTCTTTAAGATTGTCTTGTTTTTTAGTTAGTTAAAACGAAATTTAGGGATTTCAGCAGATGATTATATTGAAAGGTTTGCTAATTTCTATTTCGAAACCACTTGGTTATGACGTTTTTATTACCCGTAGTCACCGGTTCAGCATAATGCAAAGTATTAAAATTAGGCGCGCCTGTTTGGGTCAAATTATTCCATATCAGTGCTGCGCCTGGGCGGGGCTTTATCGACACCCCTATTTTTGTAAAATGTGTATGCCCCCCCTCCATGACATCGTCTAAATAAATCATACAAGTCCATGTCCGCTGACCTCTTGTTTTTGCATGTTCTAGATATTGTGGTGTGCCTGGCGGGAAGAAATCAAAATGCGGTTTAAAATATTGCCCTTCCTCATAATGTTGCGCTTGAATCACCTCTTTTTCTCCTACGCCCAAGTCTAAGAAGTTGACGATGCGGCTATCTATTGAGGTAACTAATTCGCTCTGCATGAAGGCGAGTTCACAAGTGGAAGATGTTCTAATTCCTGCTGCAGAAGGAGCTCCAGTGAGTTTTGAGGGCTTAAGTTTACTTGAAGAAAGACTAATAACCTCGTGGCACTCGTCAGCAGATAGAAAGTCGTCAACGCGATAGAGCTGAACTTGCTCTTCATCGCACAAACAACTCACATTGTAGATTGAAGGCTGATGTAAAAACGTAGGAAATGCGAGCTTACGGTAAAATTCTACGTCTCGGTCGAAAACATGCTGTTCAGGTAAATTGCTGCCTAGAAGCGAGCGAACGGTTTTTGCGTCAAACCCATTTAGGGTTAACTGTTCAATAATTACGGGCAGTGCCGTGCCTGATAAAAGGTTTTTTACTACCCAATTTTTCCAGCGTGATGAAACGTGCTCCACGATTACCCACCTGCTTTTACAATAACTAGTCAACCAACCTACGCTGTCTAAGCAGCATATCTTCCCGAATAGGAAAGTACCCATCTCGAGATACTTGCTCTTGGCCTTGTTCAGACAAAATATAACGCAGGAACTCTCTTTCAAGGGTAGGTAGAGGCTCACCAGGTTTTTTGTTTATCACCAGATACAAGAAACGAGAAAACGGATAAGACTCACTGCGCACGTTATCTATGGTAAGTGGCACTAAAGAATCTTTAGTTTCACCTAAAGGCAGCGCCCGCACCCCTGCAGTTTTGTATCCGTAGGCGGCATAGCCCATCGCCCCTTTACCTGAAGCCACAGATAGCACTACTGATGCCGACCCCGGCTGTTCGTTAACTGTATTTTTAAAATCACCGTCACACATGGCTATAATTTTAAATAGCCCGTAGGTTCCTGATACCGAGTTTCGTCCGTACAAGCGAATTGGAGCGCGATAACCGTTGTCATCAATGCCTAACTCTGACCATCTATTGATTGGCCCATCCCCTCCGCAAAATTGTGTTTGGGAAAAGATGGAATCTACCTGGTTTAAAGTTAGCCCTTGCAACGGATTCCTGCGTTCAACAAAGATAGCGATGGCATCCATTGCGACCTTAAGGACTAAAGGCGGGTAACCGTGCTTGCGGGTAAAGTCGCGAATCTCGCTAGGTTTTAATTCTCGGCTCATTGGGCCGATAGTGGCTGTGCCTTCAATAAGCGCGGGAGGCGCAGTAGAAGAACCAGAAGCTTGAATTTGAAAACCCACCTGCGGATAGAGGGCTTTGAACTCTTGTGACCAAAAAGTCATTAAATTCGCGAGTGTGTCTGAACCTACTGAAGTAATTTTGCCTGCCACCCCAGGTTGACGTTCGTAGTCTAACTCGTGGGTAGTTTCAGCGCCCAGCGAGCCTGAAGCAAGAAGCAAAACGGCCGCATTGCACAAGGCGATGAATTGCTTTATTCGCATTTAAATTTGCTCCGCAATTAACTCTTTATCTAGCACAAAGGAAAACTGACTGCCCTCCCCTAAAGTGCTAGCAATGTCTAAACGAGAATTATGGTGGCTAAGTACGTGCTTCACTATCGACAAGCCCAACCCTGAACCACCGGTTTTGCGTGACCGTGCTTTATCTACCCGATAAAAACGTTCAGTGAGTCGATTCAGGTGATTAGATTCAATACCGTCACCATTATCGTGGACTGCGAACTTTGCGCCTTCCTCATCATGTCGCCAATATACATGAATTTCACCACCAGGTGGAGTGTAGTGCACCGCATTAAATACTAAGTTAGAACAAGCACTTCGAAGTTCAGTTTCAACCCCGAAGACTTTAAGGTCGGTATCAATATGAAATTCAATATGGTGCTGTTTTTCTTTATTCAGTGCTTGGGCTTCTCGCTCTATCTGAGACAGTACCGTGGGAATATTCACCACATTTTCGTAAATCCGTTCCGAGCTGGCTTCAATGCGAGACAACACCAATAAATCTTCAATCAAATTTTGCATACGATGAGTTTGCGCAGTCATCTCCTTCATGGCTTTTTGCATAAAAGGATCTGCAGTTTCATCCACCGGCAAAATTTCTAAATAGCCATTGATGACCGTCAGCGGTGTTCTTAATTCATGTGACACATTGGCGACAAAATCTTTACGCATGGCCTCTAACTGAGAAACGCGAGTAATATCTCGCGCAATCAACAAAAGGTGCTCATCGCCATAAGGCATAACCCGATATTCAAAGGTTTTATGCGGATTAGTTGGCGATGGTACTTCAATAGGATATTTGAAATTTCCAGCATGAAAATACTGAATAAATTCTGGGTGTCGTAGTAAGTTATCGAGCCTTCTGCCCGCATCTTGAGGCCACTTTAAGCCTAGATCTAACCGCGCTAAGCGGTTACACCAAATAATACATGCCTTAGAATCTACTACTACCGCAGCATCGGGTAGTGCTTCAGACCCCTCACGAAAGCGCTTCACTAGTTCGCCAAGCTCTTTTCGCTTATTCCTGTTTCTGCGCTGCAGGTAATAAATACCTTCGTAAATATGCTCCCACACCCCACGCACTGTGGGTGGTGACATCTTACGGCTATGCCACAACCAGCGGTTAAGCTTGTATAAATGCCAATAGTTGAAAACGAGCAGCAAGGTGGCGCCAATGGCTACAGCAAATAACATGTCATTCATGTACCAACCGATTAGCGCGAATACCAGAAGGTATAGCACTAGTCGAAGCGTACTTCTCAGCCATGAGAACGGGTAATACATAGTGAATGCGCCCTGAAACAGTGAAACGCGGAGAGCGAAGAGACGCTAATGGCGTCTCTTATCCGCTGGGAATTTAGAGTTTGGTAGAGAAACGGTAACCGGCTCCACGCACGGTTTGAATCATAGCATCATGCCCATGACGAGAGATAGCTTTACGTAAACGCCTGATATGTACGTCAACTGTTCTGTCTTCCACATACACATTCGTACCCCATACATTGTCGAGTAATAGCTCACGGCTATAAACACGCTCTGGATGGGTCATGAAGAAATGCAGTAATTTGAATTCTGTGGGTCCCATGTCTAATGGCTCTTCATTGGCCATAACACGGTGAGACACGGGCTCAAGTTTCAAGCCGTTAAATTCAATAGGCTCTTCATTTGAAGTAGGCGTTACGCGTCGCATCACCGCTTTAATTCGAGCGATAAGCTCTTTAGGGGAAAACGGTTTAGTGACGTAATCATCCGCACCCGCATCAAGGCCACGAATTTTATCTTCTTCTTCGCCTCTAGCGGTAAGCATAATCACTGGAATATCACGAGTGAACTCATGCTGCTTTAAACTCTTAGCCAATTGCACGCCGCTACCACCAGGTAGCATCCAATCAAGTAAGATTAAATCTGGGTAAGGTTCACATATTTTTTCTTGCGCTATATCGTAATCTTCGGCTTCAATAATATTAAAACCAGATTGCTCTAACACAAACTTAAGCATTTCACGGATGGGCGCTTCGTCCTCAACCACCAAAACTGTACGAGACATTATTATTTTCCTGCTCATCACAAAACGCCGCTATTATTAATGTGCACTGTGACACTTTTATTAAAACGATTACATTAATGTGTCAAGTTTTCGACAAAGATAGCTAAAATTTTCTTCATAGAGGTTGCTTGTTTATTCATACATTTACGCATATTCTTGGCAATGAAGGTCAAGTAAATTGTAGACAGAGGAATGTTGTTCAATGGCGGCAGTAAAAACTGGGTTATCAAGAAAACTGCTGACACGAGTGCTTTCTGTATACTTCATTCTTACGCTTATTGTTACCGTTGGACAGATTTTTACCGAGTATTTAAGTACTAAAGATCATGTCGAAGACGAATTACAAACTTTAAAAAACACCTTCTCAACCAGCTTAACCCGTGCCCTGTGGGAATTGAACACCGAACAAGCAAGCTCAATTGCAGAGGGGTTATTAGAACTCCCTATTGTTGAAGGTGTACAAGTTAGGGATGAAAATGGCAATCAAATTGCCGACTACGGTTTAAGCATTCAGCGTCCCCGCTCTCCTATCGAAGAAGAACTTATTGAAGATCACCCAGGTGGTATTTTCAGTTATAGCTTTCCATTAATATTTAAATTTTCAGGACGAGAATCGACAGTAGGCGATGTAACGCTCTACTCAAGTTTCGATACTATTTTTGGTCGTATCGAAATTGGTATCTTTTTTCTTATCGGTAATGCATTAATAAAAACCACCTTCTTGGTGTTTCTTTTTATGACCGCGTTTCGCACCATGTTGTCCGAACCCTTGGCTGAAATAATTCATCAAATGGAAGGGTTCGATCCGCTTCATCCCGATGAAAGTAAGCTTTCAGTAAAAATTAATGACGATAATGAATTATTGCAACTAAAAGAGTCGTACAACAATGTTATTGACGATTTAATCGCATCGAATAACAAGTTGACCAGTGCCCAAAGTCAGCTGTCTCATGCCAATAAAAAACTAGACGATCAGAACCTCATTTTAGAACAAGAAGTGGCCAAGAAAACCTCTTCGCTTTCTCAAATTATGCTTAGCCTTGAACAACAAAAAGACGAGCTTATTGCGAATCAAAGAGAGCTTCGTCAAGAGAATGAAAATAGGCAGTATATAGAAGATGAGCTTCGCAAAAGAAATTCGGAATTGGCGAATTCAATGGGAAATTTACAACTCGCCAAAGATCAATTGGTAGAATCTGAGCGCATGGCCTCTCTTGGCGGTTTAGTAGCAGGTATTACCCATGATGTGAATACACCATTGGGCGTTGGCGTGACGGCAGCCAGCTTTTTGCAAGAGCGACTTAATAACTTAAAAACGAGTTTTGAAGAAAAAAGCCTGACGACTAAGAACATGGAAAACTTCATCAATGAAGCTGAGCAAACGGCTAATCTCCTGTTAACTAACTTAAACAGAGCATCTGAGCTTATCGCTAGCTTCAAACAAGTGGCGGTCGATCAAACCAGCGAAACTGAGCGAGAGATAAATCTTAACGATTACATTCGTGACATCATTAAATCGCTTAAGCCGAGCTTCAAGCATAGTAATCATGAAATAGTGGTGAATTGCCCGGAAGATCTTTACATTCGCTGTGCACCTGGCGCCATTGCCCAGATTGTCACAAACATGATTGTGAACTCTTTAGTGCATGGTTTTGAAGACACTAACGATGGCAAAATCACGTTAGATGTAAGTACTGATAATAACTCCATAGAAATGCGTTACCGAGACAATGGAAAAGGCTTGTCTAATGATGATTTAGACAAGTTGTTCGACGCCTTCTTTACGACTAAACGAGGAGAAGGCGGCAGCGGGCTTGGCACACACATTATGTACAATCTTGTTACTCAGTCTTTATCTGGCCACATTGAAGCACAAAGCAAACCTGGCGATGGTCTCCAATATACCATTCGCTTTCCCATGAAGGGCAAACCGGCTTAAGAAAAAATCTCTATAGCTCCCGTACTATATCCGTTGCACCGCCTTCGCTAGCTTGGTACGCTTGCCCACCATTTTTAAAAGAGATAGCCTCAAATGTGGTTTAAAAATATAAAAGCCTACCAAATTACACAGCCACTTTCCCTTGACGATGATGACTTAGAGCGCGTGCTAAGCGAGCAAGCCTTCCGTCCTTGTAAGAGTCAAGATTTGGCCACTATGGGCTTTGCCTCCCCTTTCTCTCAAGCCGGCAAACAAGGCACTATGTTTCAGCGTGTTGGCCAACGTTACTGGCTTACCGTTAAGAAACAAGAAAAGCTACTTCCTGCCGCGGTAATTAATGCCGAACTGGACGACATGGTTGCCAAAATTGAAATGGAAACCGGTTCGCCTGTTGGTAAAAAGGCGAAGGCCGATCTTAAGCAGGAAATTCAGACTCGCTTGTTACCTCAAGCGTTTACTAAAAACACTTACACCCATGGGTTTATTTCGTTAGAAGATAACCTTGTGGCTGTTGATGCCTCTGCCGATGGCAAAGCCGAAGCCTTTTTAGCCCTAGTTCGAAAAGCCATTGGTTCACTACCGGTAGTGCCTTTAGCTCGCCACAGCTTGCAGTCTGAACTGACTCACTGGCTGACTGACGCAGCGCCAGATGGCATAGCACTACTTGAAGAAGCCGAGTTCAAATCTACAGATGATGCTGGCAGTATTATTCGCTGTAAAAACCAGCCGCTTGATAGTGATGAAATCACGATCCACTTGGATGCAGGTAAGCTGGTACAAAAAGTAGCATTTGAATATCAAGATACCCTAACGGCAGTTATTGCTGAAGATGGCTCGTTAAAGCGTATTAAGTTTACCGATAGATTAAAAGAAGAGACTGAAGACATTCCTAAAGACCAAGTTGAAGCACGCCTAGATGCTGAATTTGCGTTAATGTCTGCAGAGCTTTGTACTTTACTTAATTTCTTGCGTGAAACGCTCAACTTGAATGACGCGAACACCTAAACCGTGTTTAACTAGCGTGACATTAATACGTGTTGAGCAGTGTCCAATGTGCATTGCTCAACATTCTGTTTATCTTAGCCACCCGTTAACCGCCCGCTTTACATCTAATCACTTGCCTGCCAGCTGCCTTTACAACACCGGGTAGTGGATAATATTAATAAACCGGGTTTCCCCACTTTCATCTTTATAGCCATGCACTTGATCGGCATTTATCAAATACTGCTCGCCTGCCGTTATGGTTTTACTCTCATCGCCTTGCCTTAGAGTTAACCTACCCTCAATGCAATGAATATACTCTGTTACCCCACTTTGATGGGCGGTAGAACGCTGCTCATGAAAATGCGTTAAGGTAATTTCAAACACCTCAAAACCTTTGTTTACATCAAAAGGAAAAAGGGTTTTTACTTGCATGTTTGGGTCGTGAATAAAGCCGTGATTAACGTCGAATTCAGACTGTGCGTTTGCCGCAATAAAAGAGGAAAACGAGGCATTTAACCCAGTCGCAATTTTCCATAGTGTAGCAATAGTTGGGCTTGATTCTTGCCGCTCTATTTGGCCTAACATGGCTTTAGACACACCGGTTAACGTGGCGGCTTTATCAAGAGACAAGCCCATATCACCACGCAACTGCTTTAAACGCGTAGAGATACTTAACGAAAAATCCCCTGCCTGTAGTGCATCGATATTGGTCTTCATTATTTACAGCTTCTTGTCACATTTAAACAACTAGCGTCTATTTAACATTTTAAATAAAACGCCTTGTGCGTTATAGCGCACAAGTGTAGAGTTAACTTATTGCGTACGTTATAACGCACACAGTATGAAGTAGTTTAGAAATAGGTTCAAATTGTTGGGGCAAAGATGAGATCAAAATGGCAGATTAGCCACATTTCTTCAGGATTAACGGCAGTCACCGTTGGCTATAGCAGTGCCGTTGTTATTGTTATTGATGTTGCCCGTAAAGCGGGATCAAGCCCTGATATGGTCATTAGTTGGCTTCTCGCCTTAGGCTTGGGCATGGGTATTTCCTGTATTTTCTATTCTTGGCTAATGAAAATGCCTGTCGTCACGGCCTGGTCTACCCCTGGTGCGGCATTTTTATTAAGTAGCGTTGAACAGTACAGTCTCCCTGAGAGTATTGGCGCCTTTATTATCTGCGCAGTGCTTTCGCTGGTTACCGCGCAAAGTCGCAGTTTGCTCAATCAAATAAGCCGTATTCCGGCTAGTATCTCATCAGCACTGCTGGCAGGTATTCTATTGCCTATCTGTATATCGATATTCACTGATGTAGAACAGCATCCCTATATTGTTGCCAGTTTTCTGGCTATCTATCTTGTTGGAAGCCGATTTTTCCCTCGCTACCTTATGTTGTGTTTACTGGCTGTTTCTATCGTCACGAGTAGCTACTTAAACGGTGAAATCCCGTTAACGCTCGCACTACCCACTCCCGTGTGGGTTAGCCCTGAGTTTTCAGTTACCGCCGCCATTGGGCTTGCCGTTCCTTTGTACATTATTACTACCCTTTCTCAGAATTTACCCGGCATTGCGATACACCATGCCCATGGTTATCACCCCGACCATAAAAAAGTGCTAACTGGCATTGCCATATTGCAGGGGGTGCTGGCGCCGTTTGGCGGGTTCACGTTTAATCTTGCGGCAATAACCGCGGCATTGTGTATGGGGGAAGAAGCAGATAAAGATAAAAGTCAGCGCTACAAAGCGGCCATTGCCGCAGGTATTGGCTACTTATTTATGGGGCTACTCGCCTCTGTTGTGGTGGTTTTATTCGTTTCAATGCCCCCTATTGTGGTGCATTTACTGGCAGGTCTTGCACTGCTGGCTACCTTGCAAGCCGCTTTAGTCAAAACCGTAGAGAGCGACAAATACCGTCACGCTGCCTTGGTTACTTTTTTATGTACGGCGTCAGGCTTCAGTCTTCTATCTATCACCTCAGCGGTGTGGGGCCTATTACTCGGCTTATTGTTAATGTTAGTTGAAAGTAACAAACAAAAAAGCCGAACATAAGTTCGGCCTTAAGTCATCGTGTTAGACCAGCATTATAGTCGCAAAGTGTCAGGCAAATATTTGCTTTGCGGCACTGGCAAGGTCGGTAAATTCATCTGAGTGAAGTACCGCCACATCATCAATCACATCACGCTGTATGGCTAAGTTCAAAACAGCGTCTTTTTGACTGTCCATTGCGCCAGAGACGGCCGCACCAACACGAACGAAATCTATGTAGGTAACCTGTTCAGGTATATAGCTTAAGTCTTTCCAGCATTTGGCTACACTCACAAACTCTTCACCAAAGCCCCACTCTCGCATAATACTAGCGCCAATTCGGCCTGCTAGCTTATCGATAGCCACTTCTAAAAAGGTTGGATTCGCAAACACTTCAGGGTGTCTTTCCGCTTCGGTCAAAATAGGTAATACGCCAATGTTATGGGTTAACGCTGTTAGCGTCATAATATCCATACTCATTTCACGCTTTTTCGTGCGAGCGATATAAAGCTGCATCACCGCCATTGAGTTAGCCACGATATTCACCGTATTCGCCCACTCTTTTTGTAGATAGGCACTCACTACATCGTTTTTAGAAACGAACAGCTGCTCCATGGCAAGCGCGGTTGAAATATTTTTGATTTGGCGTAAACCAATGCGGGTTACCGCTTGGCTGATAGAATTTACTTTGATACTGCGACCCATATAAGCACTGTTCGCAATTTTAATCATTCTTGCGCTTAGTGAGGGGTCTTGTCCGATAACATCACCCATCGCACTTAAGTTGATATTAGGATCGTCCGCTGACTTTCTTACTTTTAAAGCAATAGCCGGTAATGTAGGAAGTACGAGTGTGTCGTTTGTTATTTTTTCAACAAGAATTGTTGAGAGCGCATTTTGTGTAGACATATACCTACCCTTAGATATGTTTCAAATAGCCACTAAAAGGCAATGAATTTAAGATACCCGCGGTTACACTGTAATTCTTGTTTGCGAGTAAATGACCAAGTTGCAGTTGCTCAGAGACTTACTTTTCCACTATACGCTACGCATATGAAAAGCATAGCTTTATGATAGCAGGAAATCACATTCCCCTTATGTTATAACCGTTATTGAGCTCGAATAATATTGAACCTTTTACTAACTCAACATTGAATATGCATTATTACGCGTTATGAACAGTGTAGTACATATGCCTTTACGTGAAACCTTGATACACATCAAAACGCCGCTCGCTAACGTGTTACTTTATTGTATATTCTTATCCTGCCAATAAATGTAGAACAGAAAACTTTATGATGAAATTTCCACGCAAACATTACTCTACTCTTGCAGTGGCTGTTGCCACAAGTTTATTTATGAGCGCCTGCTCTAAGGCACCAGAAGAGACCGTGTCAAAAGCAAATCCTTCTGTAGAGGCTTCGCAAATTACATCACCTGATAGTGCCCTTGTTGATAGTGCCCTTCTTGTGAATGAGTCTCGGCTATCTATTTATCATCCCGTTGAACTCACAAGCGATTTATCCCACTTAAGCGACAACCAACAAAAGATGATTGGTTTGCTTATTGATGCATCCAAAATAATGGATGACTTATTTTGGAAACAAGCCTTCTTCGGCGATAAAAGTGAGTTTTTAAATAGTATTGAAAGCGACGATGTTAAACATTTTGCTTCAATAAATTACGGCCCATGGGACAGATTGAACGGCGATAGCCCTTTTCTTTCGGGCTATGAAGAAAAAGCCCTAGGTGCAGAGTTTTATCCCCACGACATGGCAAAGGCAGACTTCGCGACAGCAACGTTTGATGACAAACAAGGTCTATACTCATTAGTAAAACAAGATGAAGCTGGCAACCTCTACTCTGTACCCTACTCTGAGGCGTATAAAAGTGAATTAACCGCTGCATCCAAGATTCTAAAAGAAGCGGCTGAACTTGCCGAAGACCCAAGTTTTAAAGCCTACTTAACCCTTCGTGCACAAGCATTACTTACCGACGATTATCTCGCTTCGGATATGGCGTGGATGGACATGAAGACCAACCCTGTAGAGCTGGTAATTGGCCCAATTGAAAGTTATGAAGATCAGCTATTTGGTTATCGCGCCGCCTTTGAGGCCTACGTTCTGGTAAAAGATTTAGCGTGGAGTGAAAAACTCGCGAAATACGCTGCTTTTCTTCCAGAGTTACAAGAAGGTTTACCTGTACCTGCCCAGTACAAAGCGGAAGTACCCGGCTCCGATGCCGACTTAAACGCCTATGATGTGGTGTATTACGCGGGTCATTCAAACGCTGGCAGTAAAACCATTGCGATTAACTTGCCTAACGATGAGCGTGTACAGCTTGAAAAAGGCACCCGTCGTTTGCAATTGAAAAACGCGATGCGTGCTAAGTTCGACAATATTCTAATTCCCATTGCGGATATGCTAATTGCACCTGAGCAACGCGCTCATATAACGTTTGATGCGTTTTTTGCTAACACCATGTTTCACGAAGTGGCGCATGGCTTAGGGATAAAAAACACCCTTGATGGCAGCGATACGGTAAGGGGTTCGTTAAAAGAGCACGCCTCTGCCTTAGAAGAAGGTAAAGCTGACATTCTGGGTCTTTACATGATTCAAAGCTTGCTTGAAAAAGGTGAGATTTCAGAAGGTACACTTGAAGATTACTATGTCACCTTTATGGCTGGCATTTTCCGCTCGGTACGTTTTGGGGCGTCTAGTGCACACGGTAAAGCGAATATGATCCGCTTTAATTTCTTTGCACAAGAAGGCGCTTTTGAGCAAACCGAAGCAGGTGTTTATCGCGTTAATGTTGAGAAAATGGGTGCTGCGGTAGCCGCGTTGTCAGAGCTGATATTAACCTTACAAGGTGATGGCGACTACAATGGTGTAGCAGAGCTTGTCGCTAGCATGGGCGTGATTAAACCACAGCTAGCGGCAGATTTAGCACGCTTAGAAGCGGCAAATATTCCGGTGGATATTCACTTCGAACAAGGCAAAAAAGTACTTGGTTTGAACTAACCACTTCCTTTCAATAAGTGGTTTAGTAAAGACTAAGCCGGCTAGTTGCTTGTGTTAAGCAATTAGCCGGCTGTTAAACGTATCACTATGCTTTTAAAAGTTATTCCTAACGTTCATTATTCCAAAAGCTTATTATTCCAAACGCTTAGCGGTATCAGTATATGGCGGCCAGCCCATGATTTTACCGGCTAGTACATGCAAGTGTATGTGGTACACCGTTTGCCCAC
>MDTG01203100.1_pt1 | contig 15380 bp, 10 predicted proteins | sample 811421 | NCBI WGS metagenome assembly MDTG01 (sample SAMN05326645, study PRJNA326480) | marine metagenome | isolation source: seawater | place: Pacific Ocean: South East | collected 2011
CATGAGCGTCGGTCGGGTGGTGATCGCCACCGATGTCGGTGACAGCGCGGCCATTGTCGACTCGGGTCATACCGGTTGGATCGTGCCGCCGAACGATCCTGAATCACTTGCCGGTGTGCTGGCGTCGGTCAGAGTCCTAGGTGCGGAGCACATTCATGCGATGAGTGTTCGCGCAAGGGCCCGCGTTGAAGAGCTCGCTTCCATCAAGCGAATCGTCGATGACTATGAGGGAGTTTTCGAGATGCTCGGAGTTCAGTTGCAGTGAACGATTCCCACACCAAACCGACCGGAGTGATCCTTGTCGGCGCACGACTTCCCGCCATATCCGGGTCAGGCCTGATTCTGCGCGAGATCGAGCGGTCGCTTGAATCCGATTCCGAGGTCGATCTTTCGATCGTCGATCTCTCTTTCATCCGGAGGCGAGGACTTGTCGGCGCGTGCCGTTATCTCTCGCGGCTCGCCCGTACGCTCCGATTCGGATTTGGTGCGAAAGTGATGATCCTGTTCACCATCGGGTCCGGTCTGCCGGCGACACTTCTTCCGTTCAAAGTGATCGCCTTTCTGACACGGACCCCATTGGTCGTCCGTTGTACCGGCGGCACGGCTCATGCTCACGGTGGAGCGCTGCGGCAAAGAATCGTCCGTGCGCTGCTTGGAACCGTCCCTCTCTACGTGGTTGAAACGGAACTTCTGCGTGACGACGCGCACCAACATGGACTGTCGCAGTGTCAGGCCCTTCCCAACGGGAGGAACCTCTCGAACGCTGTCGTGGCAGCGCATGATCCGGAGGGACGTTGGATCATAGTCAGTCGGTTGCTGCCGACCAAGGGTGTCGTTGAAGCGGTCGAAGCCTTCCGCAGGATGCCTGAACTCTCGCTCGATCTCGTGGGCCCTTTCGAGAACGGTCTTGAATGGGAGGACTTGGATGCCACCGAAAATGTTCGCTGGCGCGGGAGTCTTGACCCTGAAGACATACCTGAGTTTCTCTCGCAGTACGACGGATTCGTCTTTCCCAGCTACTACCCGACCGAGGGTCATGCTGGTGTCCTCATCGAAGCGATGGCGGCGGGACTCCCCGTCGTCACCACCCGATTCCGTTCCCTGCCGGAAGTGATCGACGACAGCTGTGGCATTCTGGTGCCTCCTCGCGACGTGGATGCCATCGTCGATGCCGTCCGCAGGATCGAGTCCGACCAGGACTATCGAGAACGTCTCGTCGCAGGGTCTCTCTCTCGCGCTCGTCTCTTCGATTGGTCGACATTGAGTCGACGATTCAATGAACTGGTCCTTGGGCTCGGTCGGGAGAGGGGTTGATCGACTCCATGTTCACCGGCTTGCGGCGATTCCTTCGAGGTGATCTGCAAAGGCCCGTGTTCCCGCCGATGTCGAATCCTCGTTCTGCAGATGTGCGTCCACATTCCGCTTCAGGACTTCGATCTCATTCGTGTCCTTTGACAGCGAAGCGATCAACTTTGCGAGTGAATCTGGATCGTTTTCAAGGTACCGGTGCCCGACACCGTTCTGTTCGATCAGAGTCGCTATCCGGCCGTCCACTCCGGTCAGGATCGGCAGGCCCATACGCAGATATTCGTTGATCTTGTTGGGTACGTTTTTCTGGAAGTTCTCGATGTTGCGATAGGGCGCCAGCCCAAGCGTCGATCCTGCATAGATCTGTTGCAGTTCGAGGAGGCTGAGTCTTGGCATGACCTGGAGCGAATCCGTTGCTTTCGATTCATCTGCGACGTGCTGCCACTTGTCACCGCTGCCGCAAAGAATGATTCTGGTTCGTCCCGCAGCGATTTCGTCCAGTCTTCTGCCAGCTTCGAGGATGGTGTCGAATTCGAAAGAACGTCCGAAGGTTCCTGCAAAGACCACCTGCATCCGGTCATCTTCCACGTACCCCATTTCCTTCAATCTGATCCGCGCAGCGGCAATCGCCTTCTCTTCCGCTTGCTGGGGTTCGAATCCGAACTCGAACGGACGATCAGCATCACCTCGTGTCCTTTTGCTGAGATTCAACGCCCAGTCGATGTACTCCGATGTGGGACCGGTGATCGCGGTGGCCCCGGCCAGCGCCACCGAAGCCATTCTGTAGTAACGGGAAAGCAGTCTCCGTCCCAGCGGCTTCATCGCAGCGGGCATTATTTCCAGCCACAGATCCGGCCAGAGATCTCGGACGTCGACAACGACAGGCACGGCGTTTTTCTGACCGTAACGAACGGCAGCGACCGCGAGATCGGGTGTCGGCCAGGCACAGAGAATCATGTCGGGTCGAGGTTCGCCGGTCGCGAGCCTCGCCCAGCGTCTGGCAATGAGATGGTTGTTCAGGAGTCGTCTCAATCCGATGTGGGAACTGTATCCCAACGATTTCAAGAGGCGTATCTCGTAGTTTTCGCTCACCTTGATGCGACTGTCATCGCCGGTTCGATGTCGTTTGCCATAGTGTTCGAAGTCAGGGGTCCACCACACAACGTCATGTCCACGCTCTTCGAGATCGGCGGCGAGCATGCCTGCACGCATCGGTCGTGCTTCGTTCTCCGTCGGTATCGGCTCGAACGGTGTGATGATCCAGACGTTCATGGTCAGCTGTTCACCTTGCTCCACTGCCGAACACGACTGTGCGGAGTGTTCGGTAGAGTATGAAGCAGTCCAGGGAGATCGATCTGTATTTCACATAGTAGAGATCACGTTCCAGCTTTCGAACAGTCCCTTGCGTGTCGCTCGCATAGCCAGTCTCTATCTGGGCCCACCCCGTGAGTCCGGGTCTGGTGCTGTGGCGGAGCTGGTAATGCGGTATCTCCTTGCGATATTCCTCGACGAATCCCGGTCTTTCCGGTCTGGGTCCGACCAGGCTCATCTCACCTTTGAGGATGTTCATGAGCTGTGGGAGTTCGTCTATTCTGGTCTTGCGCATGAATCGGCCGAGTCTGGTGATTCTTGGGTCATTCTCTTCGGTGAATTGCGCCCCTCCGGCTTCCGCATCCGCTCGCATGGAACGAAATTTCAAGAGTGTGAACTCGCTTCCGTTGATCCCGGTGCGGCGTTGCCGGTAGATCGCAGGGCCTTTGGATTCAAGTCGAATCAGGAGTGCCGTGATTAGCCCAACTGGAAGCAGGAGGAGTCCTCCGAGTATTGAGACGATTAAATCGATCGCGCGTTTCGTCGGATTGAACCAGGGCGTGGGCTGAAGGCTTTCAACGTGGATCGCCGCCATGTGATCAAGTGAAACCCGCCCTGCGATGCTCTCGGAAAGTGACGCCACGTGGTAGATGCGAACCTGTCTCATCACCAGATCAGCAAGGAACTTCACCCATTCCTGTGGTAATTCAGCGTGCATGTCCACCACCACGCCATCGACGCTTTCATCGGGAAGTTCTGGCTCATCCATTCGCTTGAATTCGATCTGATCGATTGAATTCAACAAGCCAAGATCGCCGAATGGAATCATGGCGAGCACTCTGGCCCGGGGGCGCCTTTGCACCTGATACCGAATCAGTGAGAAGGCCGTGGTGAGTGATGCGAAGCAGATCAGATAGGGGCGTGAGTAGTAGATGCGTCCGAGTGCAATGAGGGCAATCAGCATCAGAATGGGTAGCAAGGCAAGCGGGATGGTCACAAAGCTTGACTTCTGACCCGGGTATTGGATCGCCCGGTTCGTGAGAAGTGACGACATTGAAAAACAGGCCATCGACCCTGCGATCATGAACCATGCTTCACTGATGGTGGTACGAAAGTCATTGCTGTTTAGGGTGTGGAGCAGCGCGATGGAGATCATCGTCGTCGCGGACAACCCGACGATGAACCAGATTCTGTTTGAGGAGCCACCGCCAAGTCGTGCTGCCGGGACGCGGACGGGGCTGAGTGTTCGACTTGCCATCAACGGAGTGTAGTCTTTATCGACTCATTTCAACTCTGAAACGAAAGTCCTTGTTGGGCGATTATGATGATGTCACTCGAAATTCTGGCCTTTCAATTGTTCTGAGTGGAGTATCACACTGATGGATCGCCTTCTGATAGTCGGCGCCGGTGGTCATGGCTGTGTGGTGGCTGAAACAGCCATTCGCTCCGGACTCTGGTCGGATGTGTTTCATCTTGATGACCTTCTGGAACGCCCTCAGCTCGATGTCGGAACCAGGGTTCTTGGTTCCATCTCTGATCTGACGACGTTGGGCACGGCGAATGATCAGTTCGTGATCGGAGTGGGCGACAATGCGTCGCGGCTTCGTCTTTTCGAGGATCTCAAGAATCGGATGCGGGCGGCATCGGTCATTGCTTCAGAGTCGCTGGTGTCGCAAACCGTTTCGGTCGCGGATGGATGTGTGATCATGCCCGGGGTTGTTGTGAATGCCGCAGTCGTTCTGGGCCAAGCTTGCGTGCTCAACACTTCTTGCATCATCGAGCATGGCGTGAAACTGGATTCAGCGGTTCATGTCGGGCCCGGCGCCATTCTCGGGGGTGATGTCGAGGTAGGGACCCGTTCATTCATCGGAATGGGTGCGAAGGTTCTACCCGGCGTTTCGCTGGGGCAGGATGTGATTCTGGGAGCTGGTGCCGTTGCGGTCTCGGATCTCTATGAACCGGGAGCCTATGTCGGTGTTCCCGCGAAGCCGATCATGCCTCATTGACCCTGTTCATGAAGTGATGACTTCGGGTTCTCCAACGGTCGATAGTCCGGCATGAAGGATTCGACGAGTCTGCGAGCCTCTCTGACATCGTGTCGGTCGGTCGCAGCCTCAAGTCGATGAAGCCGGGGTTCCAGGGTGTTCCATGCCAGGCGCTCGCTCGAGCAGCGTCGAATGGATGGATGCCGTGTCTCCGTCGGCTCATCTCCCAGTGTCAATTCTTCATGGAGCTTCTCGCCCGGCCGTAGGCCTGTGAAGATGATGTCGATCTGGCCATCTCCAGAACCATGCACGTGTCCGGTTCTCTCAATCATATGAAGAGCCAGGTCCATGATTGAAACGGGTTCGCCCATGTCCAGTACGAAGATATCACCGGTTTCACGCCCCGCGGGGGCTTCATGGGCGATCCTTCCGGCCTGCATCACCAGAGTGGCTGCTTGCGGAATGGTCATGAAATAACGGGTGACCTCGGGATGCGTGATGGTGATCGGTCCGCCCTCTGAAATCTGTTCTTCGAACAGAGGGACCACGCTTCCTGATGAACCGATTACGTTGCCAAACCGAACGACGGCGAAGCGTGTTCCATTCTCTCGATTTGTGGTTTCCAGAGACAACGACTGGACAATCATTTCAGCCAGTCGTTTCGTCGCGCCCATCATGCCGGAGGGTCGAACCGCCTTGTCCGTCGAAACCAGAACGAACATCGAAACGTCCGCGTCGACAGCGGCAAGCGCACTTCGCCAGGTCGCGAAGCTGTTGTTTCTTATCCCTTCGACTTCATTGCGTTCGACGATCGGAACATGCTTGAATGCCGCTGCGTGATAGACGACATCGACATGGCGATCACGCATGATCGACGTCATCCGAGGCCTGTCGCCACAGTCCGCGAGGCAAGGGATGATCTCCACTTTTCCAACGGTGGGGTCGTTGTTCCTTGACTTTCTGAGTTCTTTCTCGATCGAATACAGGGCGTATTCTGATCTTTCGACAAGTACCATTCTCCGGGGCCCGTAGCGAAGAATGTTGCGACACAATGCAGAGCCAATCGATCCTCCGGCACCGGTCACCATGATCGACCGGTTCTTGATCGAACCCATCAGTTCCGGGTTTTCAAGTTGAAGTGAATGGTCGCCAAGAATTCGATCGAATGTGACGTCCGATTTCTTCGTGCTCTGAGTACTGGCCTTCGATGAGGTCAGGCCCCTGAGTACTTGAATCATCCCATTTGTCATTTTGATGAATGGCATCGTATTTTGTCCCGGGCATGGAACTGCTGGTCGGTCTTTCGGTCACATGTTCGACACGCAGAGAAGTCCGAGTGCCCCGCGGCTGTTTCAACTTGTTTCGGTGAATGTCGCTTCCCTTAAAACGACCGTGGTGCTCATTATCGGACACCGCATCGAAAACTTCAATCCATTGCGCTCCTCAAGGTTGGAGGTTGTTCTTCAGGTTGGTACGTTGAATGTTCAATTCGCTTGCTGGCCGGCGCCGGAGGAGACGCTGGCCCGCGAGCGGATTTTTTTGTGCCCTCCTTTGAACATCCACGAGCCACGGGCGTTCACCCCGTCGTCGGTTCCCACGTTTGAGGTTCACCGCATGCTCCCGATCAAGACGCGCTTTCAAGGACCGGCTCGCCGATTCTTCCCAGTCTGGTGTCTTCTTGTCGTCTTCTTTCCTCTTCAGGTGACTGCGGCATCACCTGCCGGGATTTCTGATGACCCACCCGATTCCAAGGCCAGGCGCTGCGTCCTGATCCAATCCGTCACCTTGCTTCGACCCAATGGCGGCTCGCTGATCGCATCCGCTCCAACGGATCTGATCATCAGTGATGGTCGTGTCCAGGAGATCGGTGAGAACCTCGGCTCGAAGGTGTCACCTTCGACGATGCGCCTGCGTCGTCCCGGGCGATGGTTGATGGCATCACCCGTCGGCTCCCTCTCCGGTGGTGACGACGCATCGCTCTTCTTCGACGATCTGATCCACGCCGGCCTGATGGGGTTCGGCGAATTGATCGTGGGCGCCACCCCGAAGCACATCGACATCATCCGTCGGCGTGCCCTTCTCGAGTCAGCAGCAATCCCCATCGTCACACCACGTGATTCAGAATCGGTACCGCCTCATGCCGTTGTCTTCTCAGGGCCTGATGAGATCACACTCACCGGCAGCTCCCTGCCAGATGGGAGTGATGTTCTCACCAAGTCCGCGCTTCGTCGGGATGATCCCTTTCAACCCGGTGCGCCCGCTCACTTCCTGCTCCTCTCCGATGATCCTCGAGAGAGCATCGCTGCCGTCACCCGGCCCGATGCAGTTCTGGTGGGTGGCGAAGTCGTCCTAAAGTCCGAACGGCTCGTTCGTCTCGAGGAGCACGCCCGCTTCGATCCGGATCACTTCCGGTCCACTGAGTCTTCTCCATCGAAACAAGGTACGGATGATTCGATCTACGAGGTCGTGATCGCGGGCATCCCACGGGAGCTCATCCGGCTTCGCATCGAGCGCTTCGATGAAGGGCGCATGCGTCTTGAACTCGAGGGTGAGACCAGCTCGCCGATCACTCGATCGTCATCCATCGCACTGTCCTGGCCCGACGGCACTGTCACCCATCGTGGTGTCATTCGTCGGCATGCCTTCGAGACATCCTTCAAGACCGCTCCCGAAGGTGGCGGCCGTCTCGAAATCATCCGGGACGGAACGCCACTCCCGGAAAGCCCTTTGAGCCTCGAAAAGGGTGACCGGTACCTTCCGGACACCCTGTTGATCCTTCTTGATGCCTTGTGGAATCCCACGCAAGGAAAGACTCGACGTGTGGTGGAACTGAATCTTTATGGAGGGCCGGTTTCAGCGCACTGGTCAGCTTGGCAGCCTTTGGAGCCTGTTTCTTTCGAAACGACTCCCACCCCTCTGGGACTCACGCCATCCGAGATCCTTCATCTGGCTCGGGTCGAGGATGGGCAACTGATGACTTTTTCAGGCTCTCAAGCCTCCTCAGACTCTATTTGGGTGGTCGTAGACACTCAAAATCGCCTTGCCTGGGCCTTGTATCAAGCGCCCTCGGGCCCGGTGGAATGGCGTCGACGAGCCGCTCGACCATGAACTGTTCATTTAAAACCGACTTTTTTCGGTTCTTTGCGCCATAAATCCCAGGTTCGGGCGTCATGACATCTAGGGTCACATCTCTTGATGCAATGCCCCTAAAATGTTCCACACGCAATAAAAACCAAAGTGATGCAGGGTCCTCCACGACTGGATCCACGCAGGACGAGCCAGAGATGAATTGGTCACTTGCCTGTCTTTCAAGGACATGGATGAGTGGTCGGAATTTCACACATGAAGGAGCACCACGTGCACAATTTCAGCTTTCGGACCTTGATCTCGATGCGATCGAGGAATCTCTTTGTTCTTGGAATTCTTGGAGCAAGTGCCTGGTGCCTTGGCGGCGGTCTGGGTTCTGACTTCAAGCTGACTCAAGACGCATCCGCTCAGGGTGATCGAGGTGATCGAGGTGGCGAAGGTGGACGCGGCGGACGTGGCGATCGCGGCGGACGTGGTGGCGAAGGTGGTCGTGGTGGTCGCGGCGGCGGCGGCGGCGGCTGGGGTGGTCGTGGCGGTGGCGGCGGTGGAATGCGTGACATCCAGGAAATGCTTCAGCCGGATTTCATGCGCCGTGATGTGCCGATCTTCATCGATCAGCTGCAGCTCGACGACACTCAGGAAATCGTTCTTGAAACACTCTTCGACGACTACGAGACCGATTTTGAATTGCGTTCAGGTGAGATTCAGACCGAACTGCGCGATCTTGGTCGTCAGATGTTCCAGTCGATGATGCCCCAGGGGTTCCAGGAGCGCATGGGCGAGCAGTGGCGTGACATTCGTGATGAAATGGAAGAAATCGAAGCCCAAGAAGGTGAGATCACCCCTGAGCGACGTCGTGAGCTCATTCGTGAGCGCATGACCACCATGCAGGAAGAACTTCAGGCCGAACGCGAAGAGCAGGGGATGGGTTCTGAAATGAATGCTGCAGTCGCGGCGATCTTCGACATGCTTCAGGAGTGGACGGTCGAAAAGGCCGCGATGCGCGAGCGCTTCGTCGACAGTCTCAAGGCTCAGCTTGGAGATGATCAGTTGGCGGCCTGGGCTGCGTTCAATCGTTTCCTCGTGCGAGAGAAGAGCCTTCCTCGCTCCCGTCTCTCAGGCGAAGGCGCGAATCTCTTCTTCGCAATCGATGAGTTCGGTCTGGAAGAGGCCAACTTCGATCGAATCTCGTCCCTCTTCGATGACTATGAGATCTCTCTTCACGAGGCACTCGTCAGCCGTGATCGGTTCCTCGAGACTTCCGCGCCGAAGCTCTACCGTGCTCTGCAGCAGGGAAGTGCCGACGAAGCCAAGAGAATCGTGGAACGCCAGGTCGACTATCGAAAGGCGATTCGCGACGTCAACGAGCGCTACATCCAGATCTTCGCAGCAGCCGTCTCTGAAAACGACCAGGCCGTGGGTGCTGCATTCGCAAAGGCGATGAATCAGGCGGCGCACGAGAGCATCTACCGCGAGACCCGGACGGCTCGTGCCTTCGAAATCGCCAAGACGCTGGATCTCAGCTCGGAAGTGATGTCTGCGGTCAACGATCTTTCAACCGCGTATGACACCGAGCTTCTTTCGATGAATGAGAAGATCTACCGAGCCGTTCGAAAGCAGGAGCCCATGGATCAGCTTGCAGAGGTCGATCGAATGAGTTCCTTCCTCTCCGGAAACTTCATGGGTGCCATGGGCAATCGCTGGGGTGGTGGAAACGAGGAGAATCCGGTCCGTGAGGCCTACGACGAGCGCGGTGAATTGGACACCTCGTACTTCGACCGACTTTCCGCTCTCCTGACTCCCGAGCAACTCGAAGAACTTCCAGCATCTCGCGGAAGTCGACGAGGCGGTGGTGGTCGTGGCGAACGAGGTGAACGGGGTGGGGGCGGAAGTCAGAACTTCGACATGGATCGCATGCCGGAACAGGTCCGTGAACGCCTCGTCGAACGCTACGACACCGATGGTGACGGCGAGCTCTCGGAGTCCGAGATGGAAGCCGTCCGCGAACAGTTCCGCGGTCGTGGTGGCCGTGAGGGACGCGGCGGCCCCGGCGGCAGCTGATCACCGGTACCGTTCGATCAATGAACGCGATTTCATGCGGGCGACCTTTCGGGTCGCCCGCATTGTCGTTGGAGGGATCATCCTGCCGATAGCGTCTGTAGAAATGATTCTCTCCAGAAGCAGATGTCCCCGAGGAGTGTTGTGAGCAACGTGATCGACCAAGAGCTGATCGAATCGATGTATCTGGATTCCACCACATGTCGATTGGGTGGGATGGCTCCACCCAGTGCCGAGGCGACCATGTCATTGGTCGACGACCTTCGATTTCTCATGTTTCCCGGCTTTGCAGGCACGTTTTCCCAGGACAAACCGACATTCGAAGCTCGAATCAGGGAGATCCTCGCTCAGATCTCGGTGGAGCTTTCACGGTTGTGCGAGGCCGCGCTCAGATATCGCGGCTCCTGTGGCGACACCGGCTCACGTTCCGATCTTCACGCACCGACCAGCATCGGCGAGCCCACATCTGAAGAATCCGCAATGATCAGAAAGAGCGCCGAGGATGCCACTGAGGCCTTTCTGGCGCGGCTGCCGGAAGTCAGGAGAATGCTCGGCCTTGATGTCAGGGCTGCGTTCGACGGCGACCCCGCGGCCAGACACGCCGACGAGGTGATTCTCTGTTATCCATCGATCAAGGCGTTGACGGTGTTTCGTCTTGCGCATGAACTTCGACGCATCGGAGTCCCGCTTCTCCCCAGAATGATGTGCGAGCTGGCCCACATGGAGACCGGAATCGACATTCATCCCGGAGCGACCATCGGCGAAAGCTTCTTCATCGACCACGGAACCGGGGTCGTGATCGGAGAGACCGTCGTGATCGGTGCGCGCTGCAAGCTGTATCAGGGGGTCACCCTCGGTGCACGAAGTTTCCCTCGTGACGCAGAAGGACGGATCACCAAGGGACTCGATCGTCATCCGACTCTCGAGGATGACGTGGTCGTCTACGCCGGGGCGACGATCCTTGGTGGTGACACGGTGATCGGCGCACGAACCGAGGTCGCAGGTGGGGTCTTCGTGACTTCCAGCGTTCCGGCAGATCACGTCGTGGCCGCTCCAAAGGCGAAAACGAGAATTATCAGTCGTAAGTGAAATTTGGCTCGTGTTATGATGGGTCTTTTCAGCTTTTGGATCAGACCAGCTTCATTCAGGAGGTCACATGTCACCGACCGGCGAATCCTTTGCATCTCAGTCAACTCTCGACACGCCCATGGGACCCAGGACGATTCACCGCCTTGATGCGCTCAAGGACCTCGGTGACATCAGTCGACTTCCCTACAGCATCAAGGTCCTGCTCGAATCCTGCCTCCGGAACTGCGACGGCACGATCGTCACCGAAGAGCATGTCCGCGCCCTGGCCACCTATGACGCGAAGAACGTCGGTGAGCAGGAAATCGCATTCAAGCCTGCACGAGTCGTGCTTCAGGATTTCACCGGCGTTCCATGTCTCGTCGACCTCGCCGCGATGCGGGATGCGATCAGGACTCTCGGAGGAGATCCCGTCAAGGTCAATCCTCTCGTTCCCTGCGACCTGGTCATCGACCACTCGGTCCAGGTCGATGAATTCAACTCCGGTGTCGCCCTGACCATCAACAGTGAGAAGGAATTCGAGAGAAACCAGGAGCGCTACGAGTTCCTCAAGTGGGGACAGGGTGCGTTCGACAACTTCCGGGTCGTGCCTCCGGCGACGGGAATCGTCCATCAGGTCAATCTCGAGTATCTGGCGAAGGTGACCTGGGAGACCGACGACGTTCTCTATCCGGACTCACTGGTCGGTACTGACAGCCACACGACGATGATCAACGGACTGGGCGTGGTCGGGTGGGGAGTCGGCGGCATCGAAGCCGAGGCGGTCATGCTTGGCCAGCCGATCTACATGCTCATCCCCGAAGTCATCGGAATGCGTCTTACGGGCAAGCTTCCCGACGGCGCGACCGCCACCGACCTCGTTCTTCGGGTGACCGAGCTTCTTCGTGAACAGGGCGTCGTCGGCAAGTTCGTCGAGTTCTTCGGTTCCGGGCTCGCGGAAATGCCGCTTGCAAACAGAGCGACCATCAGCAACATGGCTCCAGAGTATGGCGCAACGATGGGGTTCTTCCCCGTCGATGATCGCACGCTCGAGTACATGCGTCTTTCCGGTCGTTCCGAGGATCTGATCAAGACCGTCGAGTTGTATTCGAAGGCCCAGGGGCTCTGGCGTGACGAGGAGATCGAACCTGAATACACCGAGGTTCTCGAGCTCGACATGTCGACGATAGAGCCGGCCCTGGCAGGTCCTCGCAGACCTCAGGACAGGATCGCGCTTTCAGAGATGCGACCCGAGTGGCATCGGTGCCTCGTGGACACCTTCGGGCGAACGGATTCGATGGAACAGACCAACGAAAGTCGATGGGTCTCCGAAGGTGGAGACGGTGCCGTGTCCGGTCAGTCAGCCTCGGTCGCCGCGCCTCCAGAAGTGGCCGTCGAGCTTGATGGTGCCGGATTCGAGATGCGCGATGGTGATGTCGTCGTGGCAGCCATCACCAGTTGTACCAACACCAGCAACCCCGAGGTGATGGTCGCTGCAGGTCTGCTTGCGAAGAAGGCCAATGCACTGGGTCTGACACGACGCCCATGGGTGAAGACATCTCTGGCACCGGGTTCGAAGGTGGTCACCGACTACCTCGAAAGAGCGGGCCTCATCAGAGACCTTGAAGCCTGCGGTTTCTATCTGGTGGGGTACGGGTGCACGACCTGCATCGGCAACTCCGGACCGATCGCCGGTGCGATCTCCGAAGCGATCAACGAGCATGATCTCGTCGCGACCAGCGTCCTTTCCGGGAACCGGAATTTCGAAGGACGCATCCACCCCGACGTTCGTGCCAACTATCTCGCGTCACCGCCTCTCGTGGTGGCCTATGCCATCGCCGGGACCGTCGACATCGATCTGCAGAACGACCCGCTCGGGCAGGATTCGAACGGCAACGACGTCTTTCTCTCCGACATATGGCCAAGCACCCAGGAGGTCCTTGAGACCGTGGGCACCTGTGTCACACGAGAACAGTTCCAGGAGCAATACGGAAACGTCTTCGAAGGCTCTGATGAGTGGCAGGCGATCGCACCAGGATCAGGTGACATGTACTCATGGGACGAATCATCGACCTACGTGCAGAACCCGCCTTTCTTCGAAGGGATGCAGCGAGAGACCGGAACGATCACCTCGATCGAAGGTGCGCGCTGTCTCCTGAAACTCGGGGATTCGGTCACCACGGATCACATCTCGCCAGCAGGCGCCATCAAGGATGATTCTCCAGCAGGACGTTATCTGACAGAAAACGATGTGCCGGTGTCGCTCTTCAACTCCTTCGGCTCCCGGCGCGGAAACGATCGTGTCATGACACGCGGAACGTTCGCGAACATCCGGATTCGAAATCTTCTCGCCCCGGGTACCGAAGGCGGCGTCACCACCGATTTCACCGATGGAGAGGTCAAGAGCGTCTACGACGCAGCCCTGAACTATCAAGCTGCTTCGACGCCCCTCGTGGTGCTGGCCGGCGTTGACTACGGCATGGGGTCATCTCGTGACTGGGCTGCCAAGGGAACCTCGCTGCTCGGGGTCCGTGCCGTGATCGCCAAGAGCTTCGAACGGATCCACCGTTCGAATCTGGTGGGCATGGGCGTGCTTCCGCTCGTCTTCGATGACGGTGCGGACTGCGACTCGCTCGGCCTTGTTGGTGATGAATCGTTCGACATCGATATCCCCGAAGACCTTCAGCCCCGACAGACCATCAGGGTCAAGGCGACTTCGACGGATGGAACGGTCAAGGAATTCAGCACCACCGTCCGGGTCGACACGCCGGTGGAAGTGACGTACTACAGGAACGGTGGAATCCTTCAGACGGTCCTTCGTCAGATGGCTCAGGCCTGACCACGTTCGAGCACGATGAAATCAGACAGCCCGCATCCCCGGAAGGTGATGCGGGCTGTTTTCATCTGACCACATGGACGGTTCCATGTCGGGGTGATCAGCTGCGAAGACGGAGTCTTCGTGTCGAAAGATTCAAGTGCTGCCTCAATGAAGAGTCCGCCTCCGACTCGCATCGCACTGGTGCATGGATGTCGTCCTGAAGTGATCCTGGTCCGGTCTGCGATACGATTCGGGCTATGATCTCCCTCTCCACGGCTGGAGATGCGCATAGTCCCGTCGCATCCACAAATTTCAGGCCAGCCGGGGCCCGCGTTTGATCGTCGTGCATGTGCGTCATGATCATCCCTCCGAAGAAAGTCAATCGAGGTGACCTGTCCAGGCACGGTGCATGGGTGGAATCAGATCCTCACCAAGTGATACTCATCAGTCGTTGCCTGGTTCGAAAAGACGAGCAGTTTCTCGTTAGTTTTCGCACCGGCATGCGCATCGAGTACACACGCGTGAATGAACGGGATCGAAAAAGTGATGTCGGGTGCGAGTGCGTTCGTGCGCAGGTGTGAATCGGCGTTCATAGGGCTCGAACGTGTTTCCGCTCATGCAGTCGTGTCGACGAGTGGTTGGGTGGCGGATGATGTCGGCTCCTACTGTGGACAGTGCGGAGCAAGCATGGTCGATCAGGGGCATTTCTGTCGTCGGTCGGTTGGTGCGAACTTGATTGCGCATGGGACGGTGGTGAGACTTTCCAGATACGAATCGCCTATGTCCGACTGGATCAGGGCGATGAAGTATGGATCATGGCACTCCATGGCAGAGGTTCTGGGAAGCAGACTTGGTCGTAGCATTCTGGATTCCAGAGTCTTTGCGGACACCGAAGCACCATTGCTGGTTCCCGTGCCCATGCCCCTTGGGAGACGTTTCGCACGTGGGATGGATCACGCGCACATCGTGTGTCGAAGTGTTTCAAAAGAAACTGGTTTCAAAGTGGTTCAACCGCTTCGTCAGCGGCGCGGCGACGTTCAATCAGGTGCGACCTTGTCAAAACGTTCGAGAAAACGTGATCCTTTTGCACTCTCGTTGCAGGGATGGCTCTGCATGCGGCGGCTTGAGGGGCGCGCGGTGATCGTCATCGACGATGTACGCACGACAGGAAGAACACTCGGCCTGGTCTCCCGGGCTTTGAGGAGATCTGGTGCCTGCGTGGTGGGAGTCGGAGTGCTCGCGGTGGCAGATCATTCCCGTTCAATCGAGGCATGCCGACGAGGGAGCTGATTGGCATCCATGGGGAGTGCGATGCGGGACAAATGGGGAAAACCTGCCAACCATTTGAAAAGTCCAAATCACGTTTCATGGGCTCGGAGTGGAGAATGGTCGGAGTGAGGCGGCATGCTGTGGACGAATGCGGTCACCTGAAAGACCGAGAATAATCAGCCTGAGAGGTCTGAAACAGATATTTTCAGGTGCTTCCAGTGAGCAGTACTGAATACTGACGGAATGCCGCGTGGGAATCAGTCATCGATCAATTATCAGAGATGCCTCTGGGAGGCTGAAACCACGCATGAAAAAACTCGGATTGATACCAAGTTCTTCCCTGCTTGGGTTGACAGCACGCTCAGGCCCGCTAAAGTACTCGGCTCACCACTTGTCGCGCTTCGGCACGGCAAAGAGTGGTTTCTTTGACAAGTGAGTAGACGAGATCGCCGCGAGGATGTGACCGCCCCGGAGCACGA
>MDTG01018814.1_pt1 | contig 15379 bp, 2 predicted proteins | sample 811421 | NCBI WGS metagenome assembly MDTG01 (sample SAMN05326645, study PRJNA326480) | marine metagenome | isolation source: seawater | place: Pacific Ocean: South East | collected 2011
CAGATATTTTTGAAAAATGTCAACAAATATAGTACTTTATTAACAACTTATTAACAATTTGGTAAAAATTAAGCATAATTAATTAACGAAATAAGTTAATTTTTCCTTGATATTTAAAAATTTCTCCATAAATGTTTTCAGATTCAATAAGATAAATATATACTCCAGCTGGAGCTTGATTTCCGTTTTCTGTTGTTCCATCCCATCCTTTATCAATTGAATCACTTAAAAACAATCTTTGACCCCATCTATTATATATTTGCATTTTAAATGTTTTAATTCCTATACCGTAAGCTCTAAAAGTTTCATTTAAATTATCATCAATAGAAAATGGTGTAAAAGAGTTTGGAATATACAAATTGTAATCAGTAATTATTAATTTTTTAGTCAAAGTATCGATGCAGTTATATTCAGAAATTGTTGTTAACATAATATTATAAATACCAGTATCAATAAAAGAATGATAACTTATTGAATCAGATCCAAAATAACCATTATCGTAATCCCAAATCCAAGAATCAATATCTTGCCATATTCCATTTGTGAAATCCACAAAAACTATTGGATCATCCAATTGATCAAAAAGACGTTGATTGTTAGGAAAAATACCAAAATCAATAATTGGGCTTGGTAAATTTGAAATTTGTGCTGAGTCAGAAACTTCACAAAGATTAGCATCTAATACCACAACCCCATAATCACCTTCATAAAAGTCTGAAACTACTGATGATGAAAGGCCATTACTCCATAGGTAAGAAAAAGGGCTAACTCCTCCAAATGTTGAAATTTCAGATCTTCCAACACCTTTGGAACATGTATCAGTAAATGATGCTAGCTCAATGTATAATGAGTCCGGCTCAATCAAAGTTGTAAAGCTAATTGACTCACAGTTATTTTTATCAAGAACAGTAAGTTGATATTGACCAGCAGTAAGATTAACAATACTATCTGTCAACTTTATTCCGTTCCAGTAATAATCATAATTTGGAACTCCACCGCTAGCAACAGCTTTTAATGCAGCATCATTATAAGAAAAACAACTTACATTATATCCATTATAATCTGTAGTTTGTAAAATTGAAGATGTTAAAGGTTCTGCTGGCTCAATAAGTGGAAAATCAAAGACAATTACGCATCCCAAACTATCGGTTACTTCTAAAGTATATGTACCAGCATATAAATCATAAATTGAATCGTTAGAAGAAAAATTTGACCATAAATAAGTATAAGGTTCATATCCGCCAGTAACTTGAACAGATACCCATCCACTGTTATCACCTTTACATCTAATGTTATATCCTGAATAGTTTGATATTTGAATATTTGTATTTTGAGGAATATTTGCAGGCTGATTTAAAGTAATTGTAGTATCAAGTATACATCCATTTCCGTCAGTTATTGTTAAATAATAATCTCCAGCAAATAAATTATATATATTATTTGTATTAGCAGAGAATAAATTTGGACCCACCCAATCGTATGTATATACTGGAACACCTGAACCTACAATAACATTTACCTCAATTAATCCGTCATCATATCCAAAGCACGAAATATTTTGTTGGTTGACATTAATTTGAATTTCATTAGGTTGATTAACTTCTGCTGAATCTATGTAAATACATCCGTTATTATCAGTAACTATATATGAATAAAAACCTGCAAATAAATTAAATGTATCCATTGCTCCCCAATCAACAGTGTATGGACTAACTCCTCCAAAAATATTTAAAGTTATGCTTCCATCATTTCCTCCAAAACAACTAACATCTGTTACAGATTCAAAAGCATCCAAAATTGAAGGTTGAGAAACGTAAAAAGAAGTATCAATAGAACATCCAGCACTGTCAGTTATGCTACAAGAATAAATAGAATCTCCCAATAGATTATTAATGTCTTGAGAAACTGAATTATTAGTCCATTGGTAAGTATAAGGGTAGGTACCATTAATAATTTCTATGTCAATAGATCCTGTTGAATTACCAAAACAATCAACATTTACAATTGATGAGGAAATTTCAACAATTGGAGTAACTAATAAATTGAGAGTTATAATACTATCACATCCGTTAATCGCGGGTAATGTATCAAGGTACACTCCTGTGGTATCATAAATATTTCCATTCCAATTAAATGGCCCACATGAACTTAAGCTTAATGACTGATAAATAGATGGAATAATTGTTAAATAAATTTGAGCAAGACTATCGCATCCTGTTGAATTTTGTAGTATTGTATCATAAATCCCACTTGAGCTAAGAGACTGCCCAAACCAAATGTAACTGTCACAAGCAGTTATGAAATTGGTGCTAGATGAACTTTGATTTACTGTTAAATTTAAATTAACAATGCTATCACATCCTGAATTTCCAAGTACAGTATCTACATAATTACCAGATATTGTATAGATATTTCCATTCCAAAATAAAGTGTCACAAGTGACAATAGTGTCAAAAACAGTTGTGATACTATTCACAATTAAATCAATTGTTACTATACTATCACAACCAAAAGAATTTATGAGAGTATCGATATATACGCCTGAAGAATCATAGATTACACTGTCCCATAAATAATAACCACAAGCAGTAATATTTAAAAATTGAAATGAACTATTGTTTATTGTCAAATCAATCGTTACAACACTATCACAACCAAAAGAATTTATAAGAGTATCGATATATACGCCCGAAGAATCGTAGATAATTCCATTCATTAGATAATTATCACAAGAAGTTATAAAATTAAATGTTGAATTTGAATTTATAGTTAAATTTAAATTAACAAGACTATCACAGCCATTTGAATTTATAAGGGTATCTAAATATTGACCACTACTGTCTAAATAGACACCATTCCATAAAATTCCATCACATACGTTTAAAGTATCATAACTAGAAGTACTATTATATATGCTTAAATTTAAAGTTACAATACTATCACATCCTATTGTACTCAAAAAAGTATCAACATAAATTCCTGTAGAATCAAAAACATTTCCATTCCAAATATAGGTTTCACAGCTTGAAATCGCAAAAAATGAAGTTAAAGAGTTTATTGAGAAAGAAGATGTTTGAACAGATACGTCTCCTAACTCAGAAATCATAGTTGCTGTAAACGTCAAAAGTCCAGAAGCTGAGTTAACAAAAATACTATCAAAAAATACAGTTGATAAATTTCCAGCCAAAGTGTAAAAATTTCCATCATCAGGACTCACGGCAATTATTTCAATACCACCTCCAACAAGATTAGTAATTGTAAATGTGCCTAAATTAGCTCCAGTTAATTGATCAATTGCATCAACTAAAATTTGATTTGTTGAAACAATAGTATTGACAATTAAATTTGCGTTAAAGATACTTAAGCTAAGATTCATAGTTGCAGACCCAATATTATCACCCACTGACATTGGGGAAATATTAAAATATCCGCCGTTGGAAATAAAAATTGCTGTATCAATATCAACTTCTAAAGAATCTTGACTAACTGAAATTGTTAAGTCGGATATTGCTCCACAATTAAGATCTGATAATGACACAATCAAATCAGGGCTAAAATCAATACAATTTAAAGTAAACAGAAAAGTTTGAACATCTACATCGTTAAGTTCTGATATTATGCTAGATGTAAAAGTAACAAAACCATTGCTTGGGCTATCAAATACATTTGCAAAGGTTATCGTTGAAGTATTTCCATTAGTATAGCTATTTCCATCACCAGGACTTATAGCGATTATTTCAACACCTCCTCCTACTAAATTAGTAACTGTAAATGTTCCTAGAGTTAATCCACTTAGTTGATCAATTGCTTCAACAATTATTTGATTAGAAAAAATACTATTTACAATTAAGTCTGTATTAAATGAATTGGCACCAAAAGACATAGTTGCTAATCCAATATTATCTCCAACATTAATTGAATTAATTGTAAAAGATCCAAAATCAGAAACAAAAATTGCTGTATCCATGTCAACTTCATTGGAATCTTGACTCACACTTATTGTTAAATCAGTTAAACCACAATTAAGATTTGATATGGATACTGAAACAGATGGACTAAAATCTAAACAAGAAACAAGTACATCAACAGTATCAGAGCATGAAAAACCATTTGAATATTGTGTTAACCAATAAGTTGTATTTAGACTAGGGCTTACAAACAAAGAAGATTGAGTGCTTCCTGAAGACCAAAGAGAAGAATCTACAGAACCAAAATTTGAATACTGTAATTCTACTGTATCTCCTATACATATTATGATATTTTCATCATAAAAATTAAGATAGCAACATGAACTATCATCAACACTAGCAAATGGATCATAATTATTTGCATTCGGATCAGTACAACCCGGAACTAAGTGGTTTACTTGAACTATAGAATCCACAGAGCAACCAATACTATCAGTAACAGTTATTGTATATGTCCCAGATTGTAGACTGTCAAATAAATTAGCATTTGATATAATTGGCAAACCACTTTGATCAAAGAGAGAGAAAAAATAACCATTATTACCCCCAAAAATGTTAATGAGCTCTATAGCTCCGTTATTATTTTGAATATTATTTGAGTTAGTAATTACAACATCAAATGTTATCGGTGATGGCTGAATTAAGCAAGTACTAATTGTGTCACTACATAGTAAACTATCGGTTACTATTATTCTGTAGCATCCTGAATAAAGACTTGGAAATATAACAGGATTACTAGTAAATATACCAGATAATGGTGTTTGCCCCACAGTTATCCACGTTGAAAACAAAGAATCATATAATTGCAATTGGTAATTATAATTATTTATTACTCCGCTTGCATCTACTTGTATGAATCCGTCATTGTACCCATAGCATGAAATGTTTGATGAATCAATTACACTCAAAGAAACAGGATTTAAAATACACGGATAAACACAGGAACTATCATCTACAACTGCTATAGAATTATAATTAATTGCAAGAGGATCTGTACAACCAGAAATATTAATAGTTAAATCTAAAAAATAGTTATGATTACAGCCATTTAAATTAGTGTCTAAAAATGAATAAGTTCCGCTTATATTATAATTCAATCCACTTACTGACCAAAAATAATTATCAGTGGCTGTTATATTAATTGTGTCATATGTACTTTGGTTTACTGTTATAATTGTTGTTGCAGTACTATCACAACCTGATGGAGGAACTTCTAAAATTGAACTAAAAAAAGTAGGTAAGCCGTAAATAGACCGTGTCCCTGAAGCTAAACTAAAACTATTAGCATTAAAATCACAAGCAAAACCCAAACTGTCAGGAAAAGATATTGTAGATAAAAATTCTTGGTTAGAATTTCCATTAGAATGATAAATTTTACCATCTGGTGCTAATTGTAATGAACCCCCGGAGCCTGAATGAGAACCCACCTCAATTCCAGAAGCATCTATATCAACAAAGTTAGTATACGATAAATCGTATTGGAAAATTTGAGCAGGCGAACCGTCTACTGTTGAAACATATAAAAATTGACCATTAGGAGAAAATTCGATACCATAAGTTGGCTGATATGGAACATTTGTGAAATTTTGATTATTTGAAATTATTCCTGTATTATTATCAAAATCAAACATATTAATTTTGTGAGTAGCAGAATAATTGCATGCAATAATTTTTGAACCATCGGGGGAACCCTTTAGATAACCTATAGTTGTATTACCATTATTTGGTCCAACAACATTTACTACAGGACTAGTATTTACTCCGCTACTTGTTAATAAATATGAATTGTATTGGTTAGTATTTCTAATCCTTCCAATTATCCAAAAATCAACATTATTTGCATGCTTAATTGCTGCTATTTTTTCATCACCTCCGCTGAAAAGCTGTATATTTTTATTTGAAGTAACATCTCCCAAGCCAGAATCTAAAGACAGATCGACTTCAGAATAATACAATCCATTACCATTAGTTCCTGAAAGACCATCAACTGTAAAAATATAATATATTGAATCCGATGCTGGCTTCTTAACTATAACTCCAGATTGTGAACTACTACTATGTCCAGTAAGAAAATACCCATTTGGCATTGCTGTATGATTTCTATTATAAACTGTTTGACCGTCTGTATAAAAAAGCAAGCTTCCAGTGTTATCACTTATAGACGCACACCCCTCATATGTAGTTATTTGACCATTACTAACAGCAACAGCAGAACCACTATTAAAATCAATTCCAGCATTTATTCCAAAATACCAAAAATTCGCTTCTTTACCACTGGTTACTGGTGTGTATCCCCCAAAAGTTTTTGATGTGAATAAGCCTGTTGTAACTATAGTATCTGAAGTATAGTACCAATTCCCCTGCCAAAAAACACTATCACAATCAGTAATATATGTAACAGAGCTATCTTGAAAAACAATAATATCTAATTGAATTACACTATCACATCCAGAAGTTGATGTTAGAGTATCATAATAAATACTAGAACTATCAAAAACAATTCCATTATAAAGATATTCTCCACACGCTGTATCAAAAAAAGTTGTGGATATTAATTGGGGTTGATCTAAAAAAATCTCCAAAGTATCCAAACAAACAAGACTATCAGTCATTACTACTAAAAAACTATCTGAATATAAATTAGGAAATGTAACGGGTAAAGACGTATAAGTACCTGAGATTGGAGAATTTGCAATTTCTATGTATGAATTAAGTGTTAAATCAAAAATCTGTAACGAATAAGCAAAAGAATTATATGCTCCATTTCCTTGTACTGAAATATATCCATCGTCCAATCCAAAGCATGAAATATTTGAAGAATCCAATAAATTTAAATTGCAGATTAAACAAAATAACTGCTGTGAATCAGATTCAAGGTGCAAGTCGCCAAGCTCTGAAACTATTGATGAATTAAATGTTACTAAATTATTTTGAGGATTTTCAAATAAATTATTAAATGTAACTGTTGATGTTAGTCCGTTAGTAAAATTATTTCCATCATCAGGGCTGACAGCAATAATTTCAATACCTCCAGCGATTAGGTTTTTTATCACAAAACTTCCAAGATTAGCTCCAGTAAGTTGATCAATTGCATCAACAGAAATTTCAATTGAAGAAAAAATATTGCTAACAATAAGATCTGCAGAAAAAGAGCTCAAACTTAAATTCAAAGTTGATAAACCAATATTATCGCCAATTACTAAAGAAGACATATTAAACGAACCACCATCAGAAATAAAAACTGCTGTATCCATGTCAACTTCAAAAGGATCCTGAGCTACATCTATAGTTAAATCACTAATAAGACCACAATTTGTATCAGAAAGCAAAACATTAACTTCAGGAGAAAAATTATTTTGAGACACAACATTAAAGCATGAAAACAAAAAGAAAAATAATATGTAAATATTTCTATTCATCTATTGAACTATTAAAATTTTATTTTTAATAAAAGTATCTGATTTTAAAGTTAAGAAGTAAATTGAATTGCTTACATCACTTAAATCAAATTCATAACTTATCGAACCAAAACATGAAATTATTTCACGACTATATACTATTTCACCTAGAGAGTTATAAATCACTATTTCAATATCTTTTTGTGTATGACAATTAAAATCAACTACAAAAATTCCTTTTGACGGATTTGGATACACATTAAACTTAGAGACAATATCATTTTCTTTAATATCTGTTCCAATAACAGTGACAATTGAACTATCTACACAACCATTGGCATCTGTTACAACTAAAGTATAATCTCCAGGCAATGAGGGGTTAATAGAAAATGATACTCCCATGTTATTTGAAGTTGATGCAAAAAATGATCCTGTCGGCGAATAAATATCATAAGTGTAGGGAAATGTACCTCCAGTCCCTAAAGATACTAAAGTGCCATTATTGTAAGTCAAACTAGCAGATAACTCATTTGGTTCAAAAACAACTATTGTGTCAGTAAAAAAACAATTATTTGAATCAGTGAGAGATAAAATATACATATCAGATGGAATATTTGACAAATCTTCTGTTGTATCTCCTGAGCTCCATGAAAAAGAGTATGGAAGAGTTCCACCACTTGGACTAGTGTTGATATTTCCATCGCTCAATCCAAAACAACTAACATAATTAAGGTTAAAAAATGCAAATAAATCTTGAGGCTCATAAATTGAGAAATTTGCAACCAACAAACAATCATTGGAATCTAAAATATTGACAACATAACTTCCAGCAATAATATTTGACAAATCTTCTGTTGTATCTCCAGTATTCCAAAAATAATAATATGGAGAAGTACCTCCATTTATTGTTAAGTCAATTGAAGCGTCATTACTTCCAAAGCAAGTGACAGAATCGTTTATTGCACTGTACGATAAAGATGAAGGTTGATCTACATTAACTGTATCATATAGTGTGCAGTTGTTTGCATCTGTAATTATAACTGTATATTGCCCAGATCCTACATTATACAAAATATTTGAGGTAAACCCATTATCCCACAAATAATTATATGGGGGAACACTTCCAAAAGGATGTATAGAAACTACTCCGTCTGTATATCCATTACAACTTGGATCTACAACATTAAAACTGTCCAATAATAAAGTTGGTTGCATTACAAAAAAAGAATCAATAAAAGAACAATTATTTGAATCTTGAACAAAAATTGTATACCAGTCAGAAGAAAGGCTATCAATATAAACCAAAGAATCGCCAGTTTCCCAAAGAATATCAAATGCTCCACTTCCACCACTGATAGAGACTGAAACATCTCCGTCAGAAAACCCATAACAACTTACTTCATTAATTGATTCATTAACAAGTATTGGATCCGGCTGTATTAAATCAATTGTATCATGAAGAATACAATTGTTTGAATCAATAACTGACAATATATATTGTCCCGCAGATAAATTTTGTAGATTTTGGGATGTGTCTCCTGTACTCCAATAATAATTATATGGCATAGTTCCGCCGCTTGCTATTACATTAATGCTTCCATCATTAAATCCAAAACATGATGGCATAGTTACAGATGAACTGTCTAATAATTGATTAGGTTGAACCATTAAAATAGTATCAATAGTTAAGCAATTATTAGAATCTAGAATTGAAACAAAATATTGGCCTGAAGGAATATTTACCAAGAACTGTGTTGTGTCGCCTGTGCTCCATAAATATGTGTATGGTCCAGTACCACCAACAGGATTTAAAGTTATACTGCCATTGTTAAAACCATTGCAAGTAATATAGCCGATAGAGCTTGAATTCGTCAAAGGAGAAGGCTGAGTTATAATTACAGTGTCCATTAAAATACATCCTTGAATGTCTGTAATAGTGTATGGATATATACCAGCTGGAATTGGAACATTATTTGGTACTGAAACTGTAGTTGGATTGGGAATAGCTAATGTTTGACCAAATGCACTAATAAGATATCCTGGTGTGCCACCAGACAAAGTAAAAGATACAGAAGCATTAGTTGAGCCAAAACAACTAACATTTGTTGTACTATCTATGGCTAATAATTGATTAGGCTGGGCGACATGAATAGTGTCATAAATTATACAATTATTTGAATCATTTATTACAACTGAGTATTGACCCGCAGTAATATTTATTAAATTTTGTGTAGTATCTCCTGTATTCCATTGGTATGTATAAGGTGGTACGCTACCTGAAATAAATGAAATAACAGAGCCATTAGAATATCCATTGCATGTTGGATTAATTGCATTTAGTAAGGAAATTAATTGAGTTGGCTGTGAAACTATAAAAGAATCTGAGTAAAGACAACTATTATTATCTACAACTGACAAATTATATGAACCAGCTGATAAGTTGCTTATAAATGTAAGAGAATCTCCATTATCCCAGCTGTATGTGTAAGGAGAGGTTCCTCCAGAAACAACAACATCAATACTTCCATCACTTCCTCCGAAACAACTAACATCATAAATATTTGAAGAAGAAATAATTGCAGCAGGTTGAGTAAGATTGATTGTGTCAGATTTAATACAATTATTTGAATCAGTTGTTGTTAAAATATACTGACCAGCAACTATGTTTTGTAAAAAATTACTTGTATCACCAGTATTCCACAAGTAAGTATATGGAGATGATCCTCCAGAAGAAACAATTGATATATTTCCATCACTCGACCCATTACATTTTGGATTTGTAGTTGTTATTGTATTATAAAAATTGTTAGGACTAGTCAACACAACTGTATCAACTTTCTCACAGTAAGTAGAGTCAGTTATTCTAATTTGATAAGTACCAGCATATAGTGAATCCCTATTTACTGGAATACCATTCATATCAAAAATATATGTATTGTATGGGGGTACTCCACCAGAGGGATTAAAAATAACTTGACCGTTGTTTAAATCACATGATGGTTGATTAACAATTAGATTTCCTTTTAAGTCACACGGAGGAAAAACTGTTATTGAAATAACCTGTGCTGTATTTTCAATTGCAGGTGCTGGGCAAAAATCATCACTAACTCTAACAACAAAGGTGTATACACTTGGTGAGTAACCAGAACAACTATTTATTACATGGTTACATGATGTTATCCACTCAAATTGACCAGTACCCGTACCATTTGAAGTAGTAAAAGGTGGTGTTGAACCAGTTATTAATTCTTCAAAAGTAGCACATGGTGGGTTTTGACATGGAATACCATCATAATAATTATAGAATTGACCACCAGAAACTTCAAATAATAAATTTTGCTGACTTCCGTTGGGGTAAAAATCATTATCATTTGCTGTAAAATCAAAAGAAACAGTATCTCCACAATGAACCAATGTATCCCACTGATATGGGTTTAAAGTTCCAGGATAATAAAAAGGAGGTTGTACAGTTGGTCTTACATTACATTCATTTGCATTTAATCCAATGTTACAAGTTGGTGGAATGAGTACAATTTGAATTTCTCTATATATTTCAGCAACAACTTGCCCACACTTATGCGCAGAAACTTTGGTACATGTAACATAGTTACCTACTTGATCTGCTGGATATGATGTTCTACCAGTAATATTATTTAACGTAATACCATTAATAGGACTTGAGTACGAATATGGTGAAACAAAGGATATAGCAGATGAAGAAGGATTTAAATAATCATAATAGTCATCTAAAGGAATTCCCCAATCATATACAATCGAGTCCTGCTCTTCGTCGAAAGCGTTGTGAGAGTATGTAAAACCATTTGTCAAAGAAGTTGGATCATAACCATTATTCACTTCTAAAATAGTTCTAGGTTTTTCATAAAATTTTGGAGAAGAATCATAACAATCATTGTTGTTTGGATAAGTTACACCCAAAGAATCAGTGTATGGATACATAACTGCTCTAAGTGTGAAGCCTGTACCACCAGGATTACTAATATTAGTTATTGCATTATTTCTACAGCAAGAGCCCCAAGTAAAATGCCATCCATTTGCATCAGGAGTGCCAATTATTCTAATTGTGTCAGATCTGTAAATATGTTCCTCAACAGCACCATTTCCGTTTCCACTGTAGCCCTGATTTGATGGGCCACATGAAAATTCAGGATTTGGACCGTCTGTAGTATTACAATCAGGAGATAGGTCACTTACAGAGACATTATATAATGTTATAGATGACATCGATGGAATATTATGAGTAGAAAGATTGATTGAGCCACTTGGAAGAGCAATTCCTTGACAATCTCTGTATGCTTTCAATTGAAAAACATATTGACCGATTTTTGGTCCTGTTTTTATACATTCCCAAGTTATTTCTCCTCCCATTAAATGAGTAGCCTTTACATCATTTACAAAAATTAAAGCAATTAAAACAAATATTAATTTTTTCATATCTTTTGATTTTTATTGAAGTATTAATTTCTTATTTATTTTTCCATTTTTTGTTTCTATTTCCAAAAAGTAAAGAGATTTTTTATAGCTTGACATATTTATTGCTTTTGTATATTCACCAACAAATTCAAATAATTCCTCATTATAAACAACCTCACCAAGAAGGTTTAAAATTCTGACAGAAATTTGTTGAACTTTTTCACTTTTAAATAGTACATTAAAAATATCTTTAGATGGATTAGGAAAGACTTGTAGATTTTCTATCACTGAGGCTCCTAATAATTTAATAGTTGCTGGCTGTGTCCAGAAAATAGGCTGTGTCCACCAAGATCTGTAAGCAGTTATGTTAGAGTCACAGAAAGTTCTTCCCTGTGCTCTGTAGTCAGTGCCTGAAAGCAGTCCAAACTTGTTTACTGAAAGAGTTGGATAATAAACTCCAAAACCACCAACAGTTTGCCAAGATGAACCAGTACTATTTTCTCTCAAAGCAATTCTCGCAAAAACATATGCCCCAGTGGAATCCCAAGAGAATGTTGCCTTATTTATATTACTATTAAAAGTCTGAACAGTCAAATTAGTCATTGGTGGACAAACGTCTTTTGTCGAAAATATTTTTGGAAGAGTCCAAACCGATGAGCCTGCAAAACAATAAAAAGCCTTTATTTTGTATTGATATGTAGTTCCAGGATTTAAATTCATCAATACTTTAGAAGTATTATTTAATCCAAAAACACAAGATCCATTTCCTGCTCCTCCTGATTTCGAAATCCATGTGTTAGAACCAAGTTCTCTGTACCGTATTACATATTTTAAAACTTTACATGTATTGCTATTCATGTTATCCCAATTAATAGTAGCTCTATTGTCAGTAATATTATCTACATATAAATTGATTGGTGCGGGTATCTGACATCCACCATAATAACAAGAACCATCATCAATAGTTGCCAATGAATCATAATTTAATGCTGTAGAGTCAGTACAACCTGAATATATACAAGAACCATCATCAGTATTTGCTCCAGCAAAATAATTAATTGCATTTGGATCAGTACATCCGTACACAAATGGCTGACAACTTCCGTCATCACAGGTTGCTAATGAATCATAATTTATAGAGGAAGAATCTGTACAGCCGTAGATACAGTATATGCATGAGCCATCATCGACATTTGCTGATGAATCAAAATTTAATGCAGTTGAATCTGTACAACCATAAATTGCATAAATACATGAACCATCATCAACAGTTGCGCCTTGATCAAAATTTAAAGCATTTGGATCTGTACAGCCATAGCATGGGATAATTTCTAAATATAGATTAGCAATACTATCACATCCACTGTTACTTAAATAAACAATTGTATATAATCCAGTTGAATCTAAAACACTTCCTTCCCATAAATAATTATAACAATCAAAAACACTATCAGTTGTTGTAATCAAGGCAGGTTCAGTAATAACAAATGATGTTAAGTTAGATATTTGACAACCATTATCGTCAGAAATATTTATATTATACGTTCCAGCACAAAGGTTAGAAAATAAAGTATCACTTTGTGTAAGAGCAATACCATTTATAAAATAAGGCATGACTCCTCCTGAAATAGAAATTAACTCAGAAGCATTACAATCTCCAAAACAACTATTTGTTGATTGAGTTAAAATAGTATTAGTTAGCTGAGCAGGTTCAGTAATTATTATTGAATCATAATCATATACAGATGGATCATTCAGTACATTATTTATAAAATATGAATTACTGAAAAACTGAGATAGTGGACTATATGTTGAATTGAAGCTAGCAGAATCAACAACTAGCATATAATATGTTGCCTGATCTAAACCGTTTGCTATTATACTATTTGCTGTTGTTTGTGTACTTGACAAATAAGAGAAAGTAGATGAAAAACCAACTTTAAATGCTTTAAGTTGATAAGTAACATAAGAAGATGGTCCTGATAAAGAACTTGTATCATTGTCTACAAAAACTTCAATATCTGCCAGATTACCATTGCACAAAATAGGATTGGTAATTACAATTGAGTCAATAATTACGGAAGAATTTAAATTATATGTACATGAACCGTCTTCAAATATGGCTAAAGAATCATAATTCAAAGCTAAGGAATCTGTGCATCCAACATATAAGCATGAATCTACATTATAATATAAAACAACAAGCCCGTGTCCAGATCTTTGTGCAGCTACTGTACTGGCATTAGTAACTCCTCCTATGTAGGACGATCCACCACCACCACCCTGAGTATCAGAACCTACGCTATTACCGAAACTGGTTCCGCCACCATAGTAGCCGCCGCCACCACCTCCTCCATCTCCAAAGCCAGTCGAACCTCCATACCCTAATCCACCACCAGAACCTGCCCCAGTCTGTGTTCCAGGATAATAACTATTCGTTCCTTCAAATCCTCCACCATCTCCATATTGATCACCTGGATCTTCTCCTCCACCACCACCTCCAGCAGCAATAATTACTCTATCAGTTAATGAATCACCATTTAATCGTACATCTGATGCTCCTCCTCCTCCATTACCAGGTTCTCCACTACTTGAAGCGTAACCAGATCCTCCTCCATTCCAACCTCCAGCAGCATAACCGCTTGTAGAAGATGACCCATGACCACCCACATAAATATTTAAAGTATCTCCAGCACTTACAGCTAAATCTCCTACTGAATAACCTCCCAAACCTCCTAAACCACTAGAGCTATTTCCACTAAGAACAAATCCACCTCCTTCTGCTCCATATGCTTTGATAGTAACAGAATTTACATTTGATGGGACTACATAAGTCTGAACTGAACCAGTATAATTAAAGAAAGTAGAATCTGTGTATGTACAATATAAACAACTACCATCATCCAATGTAGCTAATGAATCGTAATTATATGCTGAAGTATCCGTACATCCAGGAACATACATACACGACCCATCATCTAAACATGCTGTAGAATCATAATTTAATGCAATTGGGTCAACACAACCTGAAACATAACAACAACTACCATCATCAAATAAAGCTAGAGAATCATAATTTAAAGCCAAGGAATCGGTACATCCATTACACACATCATCACTTGTATAATTAATTGTAAACTCTGCAATCATTGCTGAAGATGGTGAACAATTGCCTAAATCATCAACTGCAGAACTCTGGGTTACCTCTATGAGATTACTTCCAACACTAAACAATGAAGTAACTGTATCATCTAATTGTAAATCATATAAATTACAATCTTGAATGCCAGTAGACCAATCACCTCCGTATTGTACACCATTAAAATATACATTAAAGTATTCTGAACTACTATTTAAATCTCCTCCGGCTCTTAAATCTAGAGTAATGGATGTAACTCCAGAAGGGATTATTACTGAATCAGACATAGTGTAAGATCCAGAAAGTGATCCTGTCATAAATATAACAGTCGAATCTGATACATCGCAGTAAATACAACTGCCATCATCTTGTGTAGCTAATGAATCATAGTTACCAGCAGATGGATCTGTACAACCAAAAACATAAATACATGAACCATTGTC
>MDTG01283435.1_pt1 | contig 15378 bp, 20 predicted proteins | sample 811421 | NCBI WGS metagenome assembly MDTG01 (sample SAMN05326645, study PRJNA326480) | marine metagenome | isolation source: seawater | place: Pacific Ocean: South East | collected 2011
AAGAGAACAAGAGATCCAACACCGACAATTGTTGCTGAGAGGCTACCTCCTCCCAAAGCAAAGGTTAAGAATGACAAATGAAGCATTTTTTTTTAGATGCAGGTATCTATATAAACCTAAAAATGCCCAAATTTAATGAAGTTGTAGCACCTTGATAAATTCAGACATTTTTTAAAGGTTTATTAAGGAGTTTAAGCCGTAGGGAAATTGTTAGGAAATGTTGAATCCAAGTCGTCTTTAGTTGCCTTGGATTCCCACTTAAGCCAGTCCTTGACACCGTTAGGTTTGATTGTCTGAGCATTTCGCGCAGCGAAAATAATTACATGAAATGGAATTACAATTGCAAAGAAGAAGAAATGAAGTAGATACAAATCCCAAGGGATCCCTTGGTAACCATAATCAGGGAAAAATATTGCAGTAAGAAAAGGGAGTACCATGTTGTTCAAATATGTGCTTTGTTCAATTATTATCCATAAACCACTAATTCTATCAACAAGGATTAATATTTTAACTTCTAGAAATGCTAATGATGATTAAATCAAAGCTATAGTTACGCATTGCTTGATCTTTAAAGATCTTTATATATTGGAAGCTTACTTAATTATTTAACTAAGACTAATTAATAGTTTGTTAAATTGAAGATATAAAGATAAATTATTAATTTCTAGAATTTTAAAGAAATTCATTAATATGCATGGAAATTAATCAATAAGCCTTTCTATTAATTTTACAAGTCTGAAACTAAAATAGATACTTATTATTGTCCATGTAGGAAGGAAAAAATTCCACACTTTTTGATGTTTTAGTAGAATAAGCTTATCTAAAAGATAAGCTCCTGAGACTGGTATAAATATTAATAAAGTCATTTTTAAAAAAATCTGAAGAAAAGCTAGTGCTGCTATTGGGTTTATTAGCCATGCTATTAATACGCTACTAAGTAAGTATCCACCATATTGTCCAAGTTTTCTAACCATCATTAATTAATTTTGTCTTTTATTAGAATAACTCATTTTGCCTTAAATATATTTCTAATACTAAAAGATATTTATTTGATTGCCTATATAAATAAGAGAGAACTACTTGTTAAAAGTATAGATTAATTAATAATATTATAAAAATGTTAATATAAAAAATCAATGAGAGTAAGAAATTGAAAAATCTTAATCAGGAAAATCCTTAGCTTTTGGATAAAGTTTTTTAATGGCCTCAGATTGATTTCTTTCTTTTTTCTTTACCATTCTTTGTTCATTAAACCTCCTTACCAAAATCCCTGGAATAAACCATATAACAGTTATTACTGCAAAAATAAAAATCGGATTATTAACCGTCATTCCAAGTAAAGTATCCTTTACTAAAAGGAAATATATATTATTAATGACAAAATATGTGTCTAGCATTTTTTAGATAATTGAAGATTTCATTTGTTTTTCATAAGTAAATTTGATTTATGTTATTCTGCATCTTGGTTAGATTGATCTTCTAAAAATACTTTTGATTCATCAGCAATCATTTTTAGATAGTTATCATTGCTTTTTGAAACTGAAATTTCTTTTGATTTATTGTATTTGATATTTAAATCTTTACCAGACCATGCCTCTTGACCTTTAAACAAATTTCGTTTTGCAGAATAAAAAACTTTATTGACAAAAAAAGAAATTGCTAAAATGATCAGAGAAATAATAAGAATTATTTTCATTTTAATAGTTCTAGTATTTTAATCATAACTTCTTTGAAACTATTGTTGCTCATATGAAAAAAAAATATATAAATCTATATCACTTCAAGTCTTCTTTCTTTTTCTCTTAGGTTATTTTTCATTTATGTAAGTAAGCATTTTCTTGTTAGGTTAGAATATTTATATGAATTCAATTTTTACCTTTGATTAATTTTGCTATTTTTAAATTGCCATTATATTAATTGTTTGCTAAAGATAGTTATATTTATTTTATCATAAGAAAATGTCTTCTTGGACAAGTCAAAGAAGAGTTATATATATATTGTCTAACTTGCTTGTTCTGCCGGCTACATTTATTCCATTAATGGATTTGATTTCAAATATTTCTTTTGTTATTGCATTCATATTATTGGTAAAGCATAATATATTGATATCGTTGTTATTATGTATTATATTTGTTGTTAAAAATAATACGAATTATAGATTTAATCTTTTATTAAAGCAAAAAGGTGCGGAAATCTCAAAGTCAGATTATGAATGCGTTTATTTATATGCTTGGTGTACTTTACTAAGATATTTTTTAATTTGGTCAGCAGTAAATAGAATTTTTCTTTTCTTTAAATAATTTTTTAGTTTGCTAATTAGTTAAAAGGGTTAAAAAAATTTTTATTTTTTTGCTTTTCAGGTGGATTAATCATGCCATTATCTGCATTTAGTCTTCTTTTGATGTCTTGTATTATTTTGTGATGTAGGACCTCATTTTTGTCTGGATCTAATGAGTCAAACCAATTTTGTAGATCCCAAGATTGATGCCCATCTTTATCCACTTCAACTTTTACAAAACCTTCCTGACCTGAGAAAAAATAAACACCTTCAGGAAGCTTTTCGAAATCAAATTCTCCACTCTGTTCCCTTCTGACATAACCCATAATATGTACTTGTAATGGTTTTTTTCATATTATTATCCTATTACAGAAATTAATTTGAAGTAATTTCTTATTTTGCGACCTAATTTAAATATTTAGAAATTATGATTTTTAGTTGCTTTCACCCTTATTAGTGTGAATGATTAAAAAAATACATATTTTCTATGTGCCCTTTTACTAAGGAATTCTCTCTTCTTGCCAAAACTTTTGAGTACTCAGATTACCTTGAAGATTCGGATTGGAAATTTCAGAAATACAATTTGGTAAATGCCTCAAGCTATTCTGATCTATTGGAAGATACAGAGTGGGGAACGAGATCAGATGATTTAACTGTTGCATGAAAGCTTTTTAGTTTTTAGTTGTGCTGTTTTAATCTGAGACTTTTAGTTTAGAAATGAATTCTTCGCTTATCCACTCAAGTTGGTGATCTTCATTTGGGTTTCTAGCTAAAATAATTAAAGGTATTCGAACTTCTTTGTTTTCAATAATATTTCTATAACCAATTAAAAGTTCAGCGTATTTTTTAAATGTCCATCCGTTGTTTCCTTTTGATTTCCATTCGGAAGTGTTTCTTAGGGATCGATGAAAATCCTCAATTCCAAATTCATTCCAACATTCTTGAATTGCCAGTATGTGATCGTGACCTTCTTTAAGTAATTGTTCATACTGAATTATTTCTGGAGCTTCTTGTGAGTTGTCAGGCTTGAGTTCTTTAGCTAAATCATAAAGTGTTATTTTTCTGAGGCGGAACCAATCCCTATCAAAAAGAAAGACTGGGTAATTCAAGGACCATATGTTTCCTTTTAAACTTTTGTAAGTTTTGAGAAATTCATTCGTATGCTTTTGGAGGAATTTATAGCGTTTTTTCATAAATACCATCTCTTATATAATCACTTTATAATATTTACTTTTTTATTAACATAAAGCTTTATAAGCTTGTAGTCAAACTTTTAGTATTGTAAGTATAATAAAAAAATTGTATATTTATTTATATGAATGAATAAAGGAAATAAAAGACCAGATTGGCTTAACTGGATTTACCTTGTGATTTTTTTATATTCGTCTTATTTTTTATTTAACTATTGGTATTCGTTTTTAGCAAAATGATTATTTTTCGTAATATATATACTTTAAAAATATTATTCAAGTTATATATAAAAAATAAAATTTAAATTAAATGAAAAATAATATTCTGCTTTAACTTAATATAAATAAATTATGTGATTTTTTCTAATTTAAATCAAATCATCCTGCAAAGACAGGGAGACCAATTGTCGCTGTACTAACTAATGCTCCTGCAAAAATAATAAAAGGAAGCAAAGGATACTTTTTGATCATGAACTTTTAACTTTAATCGGCTAGGTAATTATACCATACTAGGTATTTATACCCCGCCTTGGCCTGAATATAGTCATAATTATCTGTTCATTATTCGAGTAGTGGTTCTACTTTTTACGTCATACAATGCTTTTTTGTAGTATCGGTACTTTTTTGATGATTGCTGAAAACTTTTATTACACACCATTGCTCTTAAGGGGATCTCTTTTTTACTTCATCAGGCAGTTGCATTTCTTTGTTGCTTAAAGTTTTTTTTCTTATGTTTGTATTCAATGTCTATCCATTCAAAAAGTATTTCCAAATCACATCTGATTTCTCGATTTCTTATCCATCTACTGATGTACTTTTCATTTCCATCCTCTACAAAAAGCATTTTTCAGCTGTTGGTAATTTGATCTCATGAATTATCTCAGCAAAATTTGGTATGAGCTTCACTAATGAATTTGACTGAATGTTCTTGAATTATGAAATATTTTTGTTGGTTCCGTGAAGAAAAAATTGAGAAAATACTTTATCAAATTGATTATTATCTAGACCTTTGGAATTAATTTTAACTTGGCTGGTTTTTTAAATCCCTCCAAAGACATGCCATTAAATAAAAAAGAGGCGTTAGTGATATTAAAAAAAATTATTTGTCATATTAATCCTAAACTTCCTGCTGTAAAGCCAACAGCACAAAAGAATAAAAATTCTATTAAGTCCCTACTACCTGTAGGAATAGAACTTAATGCAACGTTAATTCGTTGAGCCATTTGACCTTGTACTCGCAGGTGAAAGACAAAGATAATAAAAATTTTCCTTAGTTGGGGATTATTTGAAGGGGGCTAACCGCAATTTTTATAATTTCTACTTATTTGACCTTTCATGAAGGTCGAATAAGTAGGTTATGAAGTGTTAAATGAGGAAATTCTATTAAAGTGTTTATATCTTAATTTTTGTTTGAGTTAGATCCTAGATAGTTTGGATTTACATTTTTCAGTTAAAAATTTTCCCCCTAATTTCATCTAGAGATGGCCCTCTCTTTTTTTCTTCCTTGGTTAATGGAATCCAATTCCAATCACAACTAACAGTTAGAAGATATCCAACTAGTATGTGCCAGATCAGTATTGAAAAAGGGTGATCTAGATGAGGGGTCAAAGGTAACTAATATATTTAGCTTAAGCTTAGTCGCTAAAATGTATTCCCACGAGTTATGAATTAACAATAATTATCTAAATGATGAGACAACCTCTATGTTCCATATCTGTAAAAACATTTTCTGTGCGAAGCTTAATGCTAGTTGTTTAGATTTGTGGACATCTTATTTTGTTGGCGCGTAGTTACTCCTCAATCTTTAAAATCGGATAATTGGTTGAATAGATTGGAATTGTTGATGCTTTGTGAATATGATTTAACTGTTCAGGGAGGTGTTCCTTATGCAAGATTTCTGACGACTAATAAAAACATCGATCTGATAAATCCATTAGATCCTGCTTTTCAAACTACTTTTTATCTGGAGTTAAGCCTTTATTGAATTTGGCATTTATTGCTGGATTAGGATATTTTTTCCTTGTAACACTTGCTAATGCTACTAGAAGAGGAATGAGAGAAGAAGGTTGTTTTACATTCAACCAACAATAATAAAAGCATGACTATGCAATTTCCTTTTTAATTATCTAATCTTGAGTGCGGAAATTGGGGTTGATATAAATAAAGTAATCTGATGAGTTTGAAATATTTGGTGGGTAAAATCCTAACCTAATTGTTTTGGCAGTTCTACGCGGGGTTATTATTTATTTCGATCAAACTAGAAAAGTAAAAGTCAGGCTGGGAAGGAATTCCCTTCTCATAATACAAAACAATGATCACCACTTACTAGAACTTGCGGTCTCCTTTAAAGAATCAAAAGTTTAGTTATGAAAAAATTATCTTTATCTTTAAATGTTTTCTAGTTTTCTCTAGGATTTTCAAAACTCTATAAGTACAATTTTTTTATTACTGATTTTTGTAGTTCAATCCATGATTTTAAAATTCATTTCTCGTCAACCAGAAGCTAATAATTTATCTTCTTTTATTTACAGTTGTTTTAACTGAACTTATAAAAAAATTATATATGAAAGTAGGATTTACCAAAACTTTTAGGTTGGTTAACTGAATAATATTTTCGATATTTGTAAGAAGAATTAATTTGTGCAGTTCCTAGTAAGAAATAAAGAATTTATAGGTTGGTTATTCTATGAAGTGAAGTTGTGACTTTTCTATAACTAAAGGATATAAATAAGGTAGCATTAGAAAAATGAATCGAGGTTTTATAAAATAAATATTTGTTAAAAATTACTTAAGAACTAAGTTCAGAAATTCAGGCTAATAAAATGTTTTTAGTAGATAATAAATAATTAACGACATCAGCGCTGATTTTGGTTGAAGAAAGCAGTACTAAAATTTAAGTTCTTATTAGTGCCTATTTACTAATAATGACGTAATTACATTTTTTTAATCTATAAGGCGATTTAGGTAGGACTAACCAGTCGAGGTATTTATATTTATACAATTGATTACTTTTATATATTGATGATTAGTTCTTATCGATAATCTATAAATATCAATAACTTTGTTCACTTAATTAGAAAAAAAAATTTATATGATCCTATATTGTGTTGAGTCCTTCTGGAATCATTCTAATTAAAACTGGCTGAAGAAGAATAGGAATTAATCTAAGTAGTTTGAGTGGAGTTTAAAGGGACATGCGGGAAATTAGAATAAAACACAAACGCTCAAAATGTCTGCATTCGAAAAATGCATAAAATAAATTACTTATCAACATTATATGTGAGGAATGTCTTAGATTCTTGAAATTATGAGTAGGATAATAAAGTAGAAAGATGAATTTAAGAGTTAATTCAAAGCTTGAAATACCAGTCAAGGAAATAATGTGGAGATTCTCTAGATCATCAGGAGCAGGTGGACAGAACGTGAATAAGACGGATAGTCGAGTTGAAATTGTATTTAATGTATCTGATTCTAAAACTTTAACTTCATACCAGAAGCATATGATATCAATTAATGATGAAGTTAAGATTAATAATGGCTGTATTTGTATTGCAGTTCAGGAGAAGAGAACTCAATATCAGAACAGGAAATTGGCTTTAAGCCGATTAACCACAACATTAAGAGAGCTTTTAAAACCACCTTTAAAGAAGAGAAGGGAAACCATGCCAACACGTTCATCAAAAAGGAGGAGGCTTGAGTCAAAAAAGAAAAGAGGTGAATTAAAAAAGACTAGACAAAACAAAATAGATTATTAGAAATAATAAATTGATAAATAAATACTGCTCTTGAATTAATTTAGCTCCGATCTTTAGATTTTTGAGTTCTATCCTAACAATCAAATCTTTATTTCTTCTTTGATGTTTATTATGAGTGGGAAGTGCTAGGAAAAGATGTAATATCTTATTCTCATTAGAAATAATTGAGTCAATTTTTAATTGCTGTCATAACATCATTATAGATAAATTATATTCGCTGATAAATGCTTGTATTTTCATTGTAATTCCTTTTTTAAACTTTTAGATTAATTTCTACATCTATCAGGTAGTGAAGAATTTCTCTACCCCTATTGACTTGCATAAAGAATTCTGTATTCTTTTTATATTGATTACTTTTAGATATGACTTTTGTTACCACTTATAGCTATAGAAATAGAAGTATTTTTGATCTTAAGACTTTAATAGAAGCAATTAGATTTATAATTATAAATTCTATTTTGGCCTTTATTCTTTTCTTTCTGACTGCTGAAGAATTTGAATGGGAGATGTTTTCCTTCATAAAGAGAATCACAGATGAGGTTATTGACAATACCTCTTGGAATATCAAAACATTAATTTAAAAAAATTTTGCATTTAAAATAGCGGTGTAAACCAAAGAAAGTCGATGTAGGGATATCTTAAAAGCAATTTAATCCCCAAGACTTAATTAGCATCTTTCTTAAATTTGGTGAAAGTTTTCACTTGTAAGAAGGTTTTTCAGTTACCCTCCGATTAATTCAAAATGCAAAGAAATTATTACTGTATTGTTGAAGCTTGTTTGGGAAGGTTTCTAAACTAATTTTTCACAAAAATAAAAAGGCTTGAAGTTGAATAGAGATTTGTAGTTGAAGATTTTAATTTTCTTCAACATACATAAAGGAAATCTCTTTGGAGAACTGGAATTTAAATAATTAGAGAGTTAAATAGGCTCTCTTTTTATTGCTTAGTTATTTTTAGCAGAATAAAGTTTTCTAAATTAGAACAAATACCTTATTAATTAAAGGAAGAAAGCTTATTTTTGGCCTTATCAGATTTTTTTATAATTTTTTTAGCTTCCTCTCTTGAGAGACAAGCCTCGGCTTTAGCTTGGAGTTTGAGAAGTTTTGCATGTTGTTTCTCTGAATTCATGCAAAACCTGGAATAATTTGACTAAATACAAAGTAACTAGCTCTCAGAAAAATGAAATCAACCATTGATGTCCTTCCAATAAATTTTCGCATGATTAAAATATAAGGATGATTAAACTAACAACTTTTTTGTTATCGAGGAAGGTCCTAGCAGTTTCGGTACTTAATATCTCTTTTATTTCCTTATCATGTATCCAATGGATTTATCTAGAATCTACATTTGCTACTTGGAAAAGATTTGGTGCTAATGGATCTTTTGCCGCACCAAGAAAAGAAATAATCTTTTCAACCTCTAAAGGAGCTACTAAAACGGCATTGTGACAATTGATAGAAACAAATAAAGGCTTATGAAAAGAACATATGAAATTACTTTTTTCTATCCCCAGGTCAAAAGAAGATTTAAGTCATCTTTAAATGAAAAAACAAACAAGAGAAAACTAATCAAAATAAATTTTTTGATTAATTATTTAAATTCAAATATAAGGATGGTTTTGATTTCTATTACAATCTATCTCAGTTAATCAAAAAACTTTTATATGTCAATCAAGTTAAGACAAACTCTGTGAGCAAATCCTAGCTCAGGTTAAGAACAGATGAAACTCCTCTAAAAAGGGCCTTTTCTTTTAATCTATTACTCATTTTTTATAGTTAAAAAAAATAGAAATATTATGGAAATGATTAATGAAAGATATGCAAAAAAATTAATCCATAAATATTTACTAATAATTGTTAAAGAGAAAGATAATAAAGATAGAAATAAAATAATTTTAGTTATGTCTTCTTTATATTTTTTAGATTTAACAGAAAAAGGAATCGCCAATCTTGGGACAATAGTACCTCGACAATTTAAGTACCTCAAGGCAAGATCCCTATGAGGCTTGCTAAATTTTGTCATACCTTCTAACCACTCTTTTCGACTACTGACCTCGCAGAAATATAGAACTTTATATACTTCTTCCGTTGATAGTCCATCGATTTTCTCTTTATAAATGCCAACAGAATCGACACTAGCTATTAATGGAATATATGCCTTTATAAATTCTTGTCTCCATTCATCTGGAATTTTAAATTCGTTCATTGATCCATACTCTCTGAAGTCTGTTTTTTTGTTTATTCGAATACCTTCAAAATAACATGAATTAGATATATTTAGTATATGATTTCAGGCAAAATATATTCTCTTTTGACTTGGTTTTTAATTTATGGTTTAGTTAATTATTAAAAATAGGTTCTTATCTTATCAAAATATTAATAGGTCTAGATAATTAATCCGTCTGAGATCATAGAAAACCAAAATATTATAAATAAAAATGATTATGGGATGACAGGAATTTCGATTAATACTAATGGGTTGTCCACTAGACTTATATAGTCTTTCACCCAATATTTTTTAAATCATATCTTGGATTCCCTTTAAGGTCTCTCCAAAGTCTAGCCTTTACATAAAAAAAGGCGGCAGAAGCAATAATAAAAAAAGTAGAAGTCATTTCTATATTAATCTGCCAAAAAGATAACCAGTACCTTGGTAAAAGTAAATTTAGCTAAAGCTTTATTTCGAAAGAATAGAAATTTAAAGCAATTTCAACTTTTTTATTCATTTTAAACTTTATAGAAGTTTGGCTATAAAATAGATTAAAATAAATTAATATGTGCATAATCGATGTTGGGTTATCTAAAATTAGTCGAACTTAAGAATTGGGTAATGATTTAACTTAGAGTTAGTTATGAAAACTAATAAAAAATAATTTTCTTATTATTACACTCATGAGCAAGATAATTAATTAGCTAATCCTTCAGTTTGTTTGTCGTCTTGAAAAAGTAATTATTTTCTTCAGCAGTACTGGAATAATTTGAAGAATCGAATCTTTAACACTGCTCCAAATGATCTAAAATTTAGAATAAATGTTAGGTTAAGTAACTAGATTCATTTGCTTTTATCAAGAGAAGTGGTACTGAAATTAAGTTCTTACGCTTATAAGTAATTGAATTGACATCAGACCACTATCATTATCATCATCATCAAAACCTTAAATTAGAACTAAAATTCAACCAAGAGCGAGAACAACTAAGGCAAATATTGCGATTAATTGGTTTGGCATTTCTATCAAAAAGTAAAACAAAACGGTATAAAGCTTTAAATCTTTTAATTAATTTTGTTAGAAAGAATCAAGTGTATTTCTAGAGGAGTCAGATCACTGTTATCAATACCCCAAAGCTCACCTTTTTCTGAGGCTTCAACGATGGATTCGTAGAAATCAGGTGAAAAATTTTTAAGCATTTTTATAAAAAAAAATTTGATGTTTTAGTAAATGAATATGGGAGGCGGTAAGTAGTGAATAAGGCAGAATGATTTGGGTAAAATCACAAATGTGATTTACTAGTTTGATTTACAATAATTATTTTATAAGTTGTGCTTTATCAATGGGTGTTCGGTTTAGGTAGTGCTTTCCCTCTCCCTTGGTTTGCACATGGGGATTAGATCAAAGGCATCGATTGAGAGGGGATATAAATTTTTCCTACTCAGCATTTCAAAAAAGAAAAATACAATATTTAAAGTCAAAAATACAATGGAAAAAATCGGAAATGTATCTTAGGTCAACTATTTCAATTCCTCTAAATTATTAGACTCTATTTCTATTTCAACTAAATGGAGTCATTCATCTTTTGCCACATTGGAGAATTACTGGCTAAGAAGAAAACATTAATCGCGGAATAAATGGAGATAGGTTTTTAAACTGCTTCATTCGAGCTATTAGTGATGTCAAGTCTGGGATTAGAGAGGTAGAAAAAAATAGGCTGAAATGATAGACATGGTTATTATGTACAATGCCAAGTTGGATTTAGTTTGTGTAAATGTATATTTTGACTTAGACACACGTTTATATCCTACTCAACTAAAAATTAGTATGTAATAAGACATTTCATAGATAATAAATCGTATGTATTTCGAGGCTTTTATAAGTGTAAATTCCGAGGGGATTCTTTACCTACTAAAAACTTAGATCAAATAAATATGGAAACTTAATGAGGATTAAAAGAGAATCAATATTTGATCTATTGCCAGTTTAAACTTATGAAACAAATAAAAACTATAAAGACGATTAAATAAATTGTCTGAAACATTGAAAGATTAACATAAAAAAACAAGCCCTAACATAAATATAATCAAAGCATTAAGATTAAGAAAACTTAAATAATTTTCATTTCTCATCACTTAGTAGTTTGTCGTTGAGATTCCTTTGAGGAATATAAGAAAACAATAATCAATAGCAACCATATACCTCCTGCTAAGAAAAAAATAGGCGCATCATTAAACAATTTAATTGAAAAAATACTTTTTGCTATTGGTATTAAACCAATAGCAACGAAAATAATTCCTGAAAGATATGCAAGTTGAGATTTGTTCATTTTTAAATTCGTAATTAAGAAATAGATTCTTGCTCTGGATAAGATGTTGGAGATAATATTTCTTTTTCCTCTGTAGATGAATTATTTGGATCTTCTTTTAATCTTGTAATTCCAAAATCATCTTTGCCAAAGGTAAAAAATGCTATTCCTAATAGAAAGAATGCTGCAATAGCTATTATTGGAAACATGTGATTTATATAAATATCTATTATTTATAAATTGATTTTCCGCCTGATTGCTCATTAGGATTTATAAATTTATATTGATGTGATTAATAATTATAGATTATTTACTTTATTTACAAATCTTGGTTTTATTAGTAATCAAAGAGATATCAGATGACTTCTTTAGTTAGATCCTATAATCTCCTGGAATGTCACTGATTTTACTCGAGAGGAAGTCTAGGGGTGAACATTTAATTTAAAAATCATATTACTTTGTGGATAATTAATCATATTTATTCTTAAACCTGGGATTTTTTAGCATTAGTTTAGGTTTTGTTAGCTGTTAACTATTTGTTTTTTGTAATATCGGCAGATTATATCTGTACCCTTTGTATGAAAAAAGTTTCCCTTTTTTCAAGTCATTTTAATCATCCAACTTTTCCAATAGAATCAGCTAAGATATTTCTCAAGAATTAATTAAGTATAAAATTTCTTTTTATGTCATTTGCTGTTTTTTGTTGTTTGTCAAACTTGCTTTTATTTGTAATATTCTTTAATTATACATCAACTTATACCGCGAGAAGGCAACCAAAGTTTGTTCATGAAATTAAGGTAGAAATGGTCAAAACTTATTTAGAGCAAACATACAATTTAAATACTTTTTAAGATTCAGTTCATTAATAATTAAATATCTGAATACTGTTCAATAAGGATTTATAAAGGTTCTATCTCCTTTAAAAAATGTCTTTTATTGTATATTTAAGCCATCTAATAAAGAAAACTGGGTCTAACAAGTTTTTTATTTTCCTATCACCTTTCAAAATAAAGTCTATTTTAAAAAAATCATTAGTCCTTTTAAGATATCCTACTGAAATGCTTTTATCAGGAAAATAATAATTTCTTGTACATTCAGAGAGTTCGTTTTCAGAAACTTTTATTTCAATATTAGAACGCAGTTTTATAATTAGAAATTCACCTATAATCTCCTTACTATAAGAAGTAACTATTCCCTCTGGCATCAAGGCTATTTCTCTGTTTGCCTCGTTATTTAAATTATATTTACTATTAATAGTATCAATAATTACTGGTGACCCTAGAGGAATTCTTCCTTCGTAAGTCAATTTATTTAAATAATATCAGGTGTCACTGTAAGAAGAATGAAGAGTTATCGTTGGCTAATTAATTACCAATGATAGTAGAAATAAGCACTTATTCCTTGGAAATAAGATCACTTAAATGTTGTTCCCTCTAACTAGTGAAAGAGTGAACATTCATTTAATAACAGGCATCTAAATTTATAATGGAGATAAAATCAACCCCATATCTTTGCAAAATTATTCATTAATTATAAATATAATGGTATAAGGTTAAAAGATTTTGATTCAAATCTCTTTTGATATTTTGACACTCCTCTGCAAATAACGAAACAAGCTATCTATAGGATTCAAAAAACTATACATCTCTACTGCTTTCATATCCATGGGCGCAGCATCCATTCCAGTCTTTATTCTTAAGTCTTTGTATATTTGTTTAAATCGGGCTTGAATCAAGTATTAAAAATGAAGGACAAATAATCTAATCTAACTAAATTTCCCAACTCTTTTCAATTTTTCTTGATAATTTCTTGGTATTTATTATAGGGTCCCTTTAACTTATTCTTCTTAATTGCCATTTGATTGTATTGTATATTTAATTGTTATGACTGTTATGAATAATTGATTGATGTTTGAGGATTTTATTCTCTTTTGAAATCGATCTGAAATAAATATTTCAGATATTAAAAGAAAAAATCAATTTCTAACGTTTTCTTAGTGATTCATTGGTGGCCATGCTTATAAGGTATTGCATGGGTGGAAATAAATGAAGGATATATGTTTGGTGTTGTTAATATAGTAGGCTGCCATATCGTTGGGCGAGAATAAATTTCAAAATCTTCGCGAATAGATTAGACTTTCATTTTTAGTATTTTTTCTAGCCATTCTTTTTGTTCTGTTAAAGAGACTTCCTTTTGTTTTGAATGGAGTTTATTGTTTGAAATTTTATTTTCTTCAATATATTGTTTTGAAAACAATCTTCTAGCTATAAGTATCTGATTGCCGAAAAAATAAATTAATTTGCTAAGTCCATGAAACATTCTTTCACTGAAAATTAAAATTAAAAGACCAACGCCTACGAATGATAAAACAGCACCTATCATTGCAATTGACGTTGATGTTGAAGCAAGAATTAAATAGAATTCCATTTTTATATCTAGAAAATGCAACAAGACTACAATGGGTATTTTTAATGGAAGATAGGCAGTTCTTAACTCTAATTGGTAGAATTTGCCTCTTTATTTATCCCAAATTGATAAATCATATGAGGTGGAATCTTTGAGAAATAAAAGCCATAATAACTTTTAAAGTTGTGTTTGTTTTGACGATAGGCCCAGCGAGTTTAATTTTCTGATTTTTATTTGAGTAGCTCAAAGCGTTGGGCGTCTGTCTTCTATTAACTTTTTAGCATTTTTAAAAACTTATCACATCCCTGAGGTTCGTTACTTTATGGTTTTGTGTCCCACCATTGTAACTCCTGATGCTTTTTATTAATGCATTAGATACAGAAAAGAAAAGAACAATGTTTGTTTAAGTTTTGGTTGAGGTGGGAAAAGATGATTCAAATTTATGGCGTAAAACCTAAGACTAATACTCTTTGAAGTTGAAGTTTGGCATGAAAAATCGAGCATCTCTTAATCATATGTATCGATTTTTAACCGACTTTGCTGTTTATAAAAATGAAATACCCAAAAAAGTCAGGAATAAAGAAGAAAATATCAAAAATAGTTCAGTAAATTTCATGTAGGTGCCGAAAATTGATGAGGCTTAGATAATTATTTAATAAGCTAGGGGCTCCACTCTTCTAGGTCTAAGATCTTCCACAAATAAGAGGAATTGAACATTAAATTTTTATTTCGAATTATTATTGATTTTTGCCGACAAACTGACAGCTACAACAGTTTAGTTAGGAGAGCCTATGAACTTAACTCATTTCGAGATCTCTCAAAAAGACAATTGCGATCTTTGATGGATTAAAACTTATAAAGGAAAATCCTATAAAAATACTACCTAGATAGATTATTTAATGATCATACAGAGACATATTTTATAAAGTCCAATGGATTAAATGAACTATTCTAATGTCTTTAATATCAATGCTTATATAAAAATCTGAGACATCAAAAAAAATAGGTTTGTTACCTTTCAGTTTTTAATAATAGGATTTTGGAAATATTAGTTATCTTTTTCGGAATAATAATAGGACTTGCGACATACATTACTTATGGAACAATTTTCAAAAGTCTATTTTTTGTATTGCTAGGTTTTTTAGGTTGGGATTTTGAAATGAGATTTTTAAAGGATAATGATGACGATGATTTTGATGAAGGCAAAATGATGCCTATTTTACAAAGGAGTTAGT
>MDTG01101633.1_pt1 | contig 15377 bp, 13 predicted proteins | sample 811421 | NCBI WGS metagenome assembly MDTG01 (sample SAMN05326645, study PRJNA326480) | marine metagenome | isolation source: seawater | place: Pacific Ocean: South East | collected 2011
AGCTTCTACTAAAGGTAAATAATGGGTTGGATTAGAAGAATGGGCGTTCCACTTGGTTTCCTTGTGGGGCGCTCATTTTTTTGAGCTATGCCAAACTTCTTTTGCCTTTGTGAATGTGACTTGCAGCTAGGGAATAGATTATTGGTTTAGATAAAAAGTTTTTGTCGAATCCGTGTTTGGATTTTCAGAGTGAAACAAAAATGAACGCAGCAGAAAAAAAGAAGGGGTCTTGAAACAAGGTGAAAGTAAATTTTGTAAACTAGCCTAGATGTGGTAATTATTCACCTACAGAATCTTGAACCTAGCATATAAAGCCATGGGGGAGAAATGAGAGATATCACGATAAATAATATTACTAAGGCTTTCCTTGACTATTGCAGTTCAGAAACTGACCCCCGCACGATGTTCTTACTCACTAAACTCGTAGAACATATACACGCATTTACTAAAGAAGTTGAATTAACGCACGAAGAATGGAGGCGCGGCCTCCAATTTCTCTATGAGGCTGGACAAATTTCCTCACCCGAACGAAACGAATTTGTTCTCGCTTCTGACGTAACTGGCCTCTCATCTTTGGTAGATATGATAGGATCACGGCACGAAGGGACCTCTTCTAGCGTTTTGGGGCCATTTCACATTACCGGAGCGCCAGAACTGCCGGTTGGAGGTGACTTAAAAAAAGACAATGATGGCGCAACTGTACTGGTTGAGGGCATAGTAAAGTGTCCAGGCGGTAAGCCAATTAAGGGAGCAGTTGTGGAATTGTGGCAAACTGCAGCCAATGGGCTTTATTCTAATCAAGACAAAGCCCAAAACGAGTATAATCTGCGTTGTACTATGAAGACTGGGAAGGATGGCAGATATGCTTTAACCACGGTTAAGCCAGCGCCCTATATGATCCCTGACGATGGCCCAGTTGGGGACCTTTTGCGAGCAACTGGCCGCAATGCTTGGCGTCCATCTCATTTACATTTCATAATTAAAGCGGAAGGCTACAAAGATCTGGTTACAGAGGTTTTTGCAGATGAAGACCCATACATTGATACAGACGCGGTTTTTGGCGTAAGATCAGATTTGGTAATGGATTACGTAGAGCATAGTGACCCAGCATTATTACCTGATGATTTGGAAATCGGACGCAACGTGACTAATCCCTTCTACAAAGTAGATTTTGACTTCATCCTTGTTTCGGAAGCAAAGTGATTCACAATTAATTGGATTTTTTAATCTCAAAATAGCTAACTGGATTAAAGCAAGATTTTCAAATATAAAAGACAATCAGATAAAAAGTTTTCACAAGACTGATTATTTCGGTGTTGGCAGGTGTCCATATAGCCATGGACAGTCAATCAAATGCGGCGTACGTTTATTTTCTGCCGCAGTTTTTAGCCTTCGCTCAAGAAAGGCGTCTCGTTGGTCATCGGGCAAATACGGGCGATCATGTCCCCAAAAGCTTGGTCCGACATTTGTTTCATGCGGATCCCAGTTTGATGTATCTATAATCCGTCCACCCCAACCACTTTCCACAAAAAAACCAGAAGGGGTATGAGCATAGTAACTAGTCATATAATCATTAGTATGTCGACCAAGCGTGTAAGCTATCTCAGCTAATCCTGTTTTTGCAAGGTCATACCCTTGACCAACGTCATCGAGATTTTCAAACTCCACCATAAAGTGGTGAAATCCTCCCTGACCCGATCCAACAATCGCAAAACTATGGTGCCTTCCATTAATATGAAAAAAGTAAAGTGGGATCGGCTTGAGTCCATAATCACTCAGTTTAAAACCTAAAACATTGCAATAGAACGGTACCAGGCTTTGTGCATCAGCAACGTGAAGCACAGCATGGCCCATGCCATAAGGACCAGTTTTAAATCCATCTATGGGACGTCCCGGTACAAAAGGATCTGTCACCTTTACTGGATTCCAAACAATTTCCAATCTGTAACCGGCGGGATCTACACACCAAATTATTTCAGAAACCAAACGTTTATCGCACAACGCCTTGTTTCCCAAAGACACATCATGACCGACCGCATCTAAACGGGCCGCAAGTACATCAAGATCTGATTTTTTTTCAACTTCCCAGCCAATATAGGCTAGAGTATCTCCTGGTTCATCTGATACTATCAAGCGCTGTGCCTGATCATCCATTCGAAATGCGGTATTCCTCCCACCACGATCTAACACTTGCATACCCAATATTTTGCCGGCGAAGTCCCTCCAATCTTGGGTTTTGTCGGACCTTACGCCAATGTAGCTTAATGCACTGATCATCAGTTTACTCACTTTTTTGAAATTGAATAACCATAACTTTACAAAACTTTTATTTCCGTTTCTAGTTTTAGCATGCCGATAACCCGATCAAAACAGTGGGATAATTCAGGTGCAGTTTTGGCACTAGCAGCAACATAAAAGTCAGGACGAATAATCAGATAGTTTGCATCAATTTTTTCCATCCAATCTGCATAAAAACCATTTATGTCGACCACATCATATTCAAACCTTTTGGGACCTATTGATAATAGCCTCCCATCTAAACTTTTTAAAATCTTTAATTGGCTTGGCTCTAACAAATTCAGAGTGCTACAATTGACAGCGATCACAAACCACCCCTGACCGACTGCTTGGTCAAATCGATCTTTTTTTCCTGAAAATTTAACGATACTTTGCGCTGAAATCTCTCCCGCGCCGGCTTTGTCTTCGCACCAAATTCCAGGCCCGAGTTTAACGTAATCACCGGTAATAGGCTCGTATTCACGCGCGGCCAATTCAGCAATCATTTTTTTATCACGTTCAACGGCTTTCTCGCTGTCGATAATGCAAATTATATCTCCAAGCTGCTGGCTGAATTGAATATAGTGCTTAGCATGAGGTTTGCGCTCACTCTCATAACTATTCAGCAAAGATTCTGTCATCTTTCCAACAAGAATGGAATCCAATCGCCATCCCAACGCTACCGCATCACGTAGGCCCGCGCACATTCCTTCTCCTGCAAAAGGTGGCATTAAATGGGCAGAATCTCCAGCTAAAATGCACCTTCCGATTCGCCACGTCTCAGCCCAAGAAGCTTTAAATCGATATACGGCACTACGCTCCAGGATGGCATTATCGGGACTTAACCCCCAAGGCTGCAACAGATGCCAAGCACTTTCGGGTTTTGCAATTTCTTCAGCGTCTTCTTCGGGTAGAACCATGAATTCCCAGCGCCTTCTACCGGGCCCACCTGGTACAAGTGTAGTGGGGCGCTTTGGATCGCAAAGCTGCCACTGCGCGGGTTGAACTTGGTAATCGTTGTCTGGTATTATATCAAGGATTAACCAATCGAAAAAATAGCCTTTATCAACCATTGAAACACCCATGGAATCCCTGACATGGCTATTTGCCCCATCCGCCCCAACAAGGTACTGGACATTAATTGTACACTTATCCCCGTTAGGACCAAAGAGTTCTGGTGTTTGCTGCAAATCCAATTTAACTTCGCTGTCGCCGTTAAAGATTTTTAAAGATTCCCAACCACGCATGACCTTAACGTTTTTGATCTTGGTTACAATTGACATTAACTTTGCTTCTAACTGAGGTTGATTAAACCAATATGTGGCATGCCAGCCAGACGGACTTACACTCTTCCAATCAACAATTTGTAAGTTTTCTAAGTTTGCATTTTTCCAGTAGTAAAGTTCACAATAGTTTTCGAATGCTTGATCATTATCGCAATCGATTCCGAGCGTTGCGAGTATTCGTGCTACTTCTGCATCCATTGTGACGGCGCGAGGAAGATCATAAATATCAGGCCAACGATCTATCATAACGACTTGATGCCCCTTATTACCAAGTAAAATCGATAACAAGATGCCGACCGGTCCAGCGCCAACTATTGCGACTTGAGCTTCTAGAGATTTAACCTCAGGCAATCTGTTACTCCTTTAGATAATCTCTCTTAATCACTTACTAGGTACTATTTGATAATTTCAGCCAGTCTCGGCTATTCTGCCGAAAAAGAATATAGTCCGTGACGCAATTTATGATTAGCAACAACTATTATTGCGCCTAGTAATGCCAAACCGAAGACCAAAGGCGCTTTGAATAGCAACAGAATGGCTAAGCCAATTCTAATAAAAACTTCAATCAATCCTAAAGGCCCTGAGTCATAACGAGATAGAGCGCTTGATATTAAATAAAGTGCTATCGCTAACCTAAAAAGCAATAGAGATAAAGTCTTGATGTCAATTATGCCATCATAGCCAGGTAAATAAGTAATAGCACCACTATTCGTTCCGGCCTGAATCATTGCCTCTTCGATTAGTAAAATTTCAGGGTATAGTGCAAAAACAAACGGAATAATAAACATTACAATTCCGGACTTTACCGCTGAAAAAGCAGTATTCATGGGCCCTGCATTTGTTATGCTGGAGGCTGCAAAAGCTGCAAGCGCAACCGGAGGGGTTATAGCGCTGGCAACTGCAAAATAAAAAATAAACATATGTGCGGTAAAATTAGAAATTCCCAAACCCGCTAGAACAGGGCCCATTAACAAAGCCACGTTAATATAGGCAGGGACAGCAGGCATTCCCATTCCAAGTAAAACGGCAATCAGCATCGTTAAAAATAGCGCGACCAATTGAAACACTAAGGGACCACCCGTCCCAAGATTTAGACTCTGTAGCCACTGTAACACGTCAAGTGATAGAAAAGTAGGGAGCCCCGTGAAATTTAAACAAAAATCTATTATCGAAACTGCTAGAAACATCAAATAAAGTGTGGAGATTAATACTCCAGCCTTCGAAAGGCCATCGATTATTTTTTTCGGACGTGCACGAACGTCTGGATCAAGAAATAGTAAAGTCAAAAGTAACATCACGGCCATCCAGCCCGCACTCCCGGCATCCCCAGCCGCATTTTGAAGCAGTTGTTGGCCCCAAGATAAGCTAAGGACATTACAGCCGTCCGCAGTAATAGTGCGCTCTGCACCCAAGATTCCCCCAAAAAGACCACATCCCACAGAGCTTTTGTCGGTTAGAAGTAAGATTAAAATAAGTAAAATTGGAGCTAGGATCATAATCAGATTTAAAAAGTCTTGAAAAATAAGTCGCATATCTTCAGTTAATTCGCCAATCGCCAATATATTTTGTTTTCGAGACTGAAAAACTACAGATAAAAAGAGACAGAAAAAATAAAATAAGGCTGGGATCACAGCAGCTATTATTACGCTTGAGTAAGGCACCGCCGTTAGTGCAGCCAACACGAACGCTGCAACACCCATAACTGGGGGCATTATTGAGCCACCTGAAGAAGCTGCCGCCTCAACACCACCGGCAAAAGTTTTTGAAAATCCACGTTTTAACATCATTGGAATAGTCAACACCCCAGTAGACAAGACGTTAACAATTGGACCACCTGAGATAGTTCCAAACATGGCCGAAGATACAATTGCAGCGTGCGCGGGTCCACCGCGAAGTCGACGCGTCAGACGAAATGCAACTTTGATCAATGATCGGCCACCAGCGGAACTGCCAAATAAAGATCCTAAAACCAAATATGGAAAAATCGTGTTTAAAACAATATCCATAAAGCGACCAAGCATACCAGTCGAATTGTTCACCAATATGTCGTGAATTCGAGGGCGCCCATCACTTAACAATCGGGGCTCTCCAGCAAGCTTAGTCATCAAATATTTGTTAATATCGTCTGGACCGTGAAAATACCAGACTAAAACTGTTATTATAGTGTAGCCGGCTATAATTATAGCTACCAATACCAGTGGGAAACCCCATACTTTAACATTGTATCCCAGAAATACTGTTATTGCGAGACCAACAATCAGAACCAACCAGGCACCGGTTGTATTAACACATTGAGGATCATCCACCGTAGTTGGGGGCTCCATTCCAAGCAACTCAGCCATCTCTTTTTCTGAATTTAGGCTTTCAGCAATTAGCCGAGCCCTATCTCCAGTTACTTGATCGATAAGACAAATAGCCTCGATTTCGATTATATAGGTTAAAGAAACGGTTACTGCCATTACGACAAGCGCAATGTCCATGAAAAGTCCAAATTGGCGCCGCACAAGCGAGCGATCTGCCCAAGTGCGCCACATTGAATGTTTCAATGCTACAATAAGCATCATAATTGCAAAAAAAGATGGGTAAAACCATTCAAAGGGAAATTTTCTGAATGTTGCCCCCTGTATCCCGGTTATCCGTGCAGCGAAATCATCGTATCCCGGAATTCCCGGTGTAGCATTAATTAGGCCCACCACAACCATAAACACTGTAAAAAAATAAACTAATTTGAGACCAAGGTCGCCAGTGACAGTAATTTCATTTGCCTCTTTTGACATTTCTCAGCCTTCCAGATTTAAATTTTGGAAAAATTAAATAATGAGCGCGCACGGGAAAACATGGGCGCTCATTAGTCAAAATAATTTATTTAGCGCAGTCGGGAATAGTGTAGCCAGCTTCTTCCCAAGCAGCAATTGCTCCCGAATGATACTTCAGTGGGTTCAATCCACACATATCAGTGAGAGCAATATCCGTTTCTCCATGCCACGAATTTGGCATAAATGGAGCTTTTGCCATAAATGTATCCAGCCCATCTAAAAATGCCTTTGTTAAACCCTTAGCGGTATCGAAATCCATCGAAACATTCACGATTTCGCCTCCAACGGTACCAGGGCAGCGAAAATTATCGTCCTCCGACTTGATAGTTACACCGCCTTTCCAGCCCATATCACTTATTGGCAGCTTCACGGCAACTGTCCCCGGCCTTTTGGTGAATTTTTGGAAAGTATCGCCTTCAAAGGCCTCAATTGGCATTGAGAAAATGGTCATATCGCCTGATGATAGTGCCGCTGTCATGCGACCATCTGGAAAACTCATAGGCAAAACCATTGCATCTGCTGAGCCATCTTGGATGGTTTTAACAGCCTGACCCCAGTTCACCTGAACAGCATTGTAATCCTTTTTTTCTTCTAAGCCAGTAACAATACGAACTAAGTCGCGGGCATTCGTTAACGCAGCACCTCTGGGCGGCCCGTTAAAAACAGTAGCACCTTTGATACCGCTATAGCCTGGGAAATTAGCGCTGTCATAAGCATAAAGGCCCTGGCAGGCAATTCTATATGTATAAAGAACGGCTAGCTTAGAGGTGAGTTCTGCGCCCTTTTCTTTTCCGAGTTTAGCATAGGGACCAACGGCTTTCGACATCAAAAACGGAAGAACAAAGGGTGCGGCAGCAACGTCAGTTTTACCTTCAGCAACGTTTTGTACTGAGTTCGTTAAGGTCTGCCCGGTACTCACCTGCATATTTGCAACACTAGATTTAGCAGCCACTTCGGACAAGGCAATGACCGATACTCCCGGCGCACTACCTGGTGAAGCCGTTTCTGCAGTAAGATTGGCCTGTGCCAATACAGCTGGTGCTGACAAAATAGTGGCAACAGCAAAGGTGGCCGTAGTAATTTTATTGAACATATTTCACTCCCAATTGCCCTTTTTAGCATTAAGTCCTGTTTTTGGGCTAATAACATGACCTTGGCACCTCCAATGATTAAAATAGAAGTGTCATCTGTTTATAACTCTAAAAGAGTCATTTTTCCTAGCGCCTTTCCAATAAAATAACTATTTCATTTCATATAGTTTTCCGGTAAGTGACTAATTGTTTATTTTTCTGATATATTGAAAATACTAATGCCTTAATTGAGTCTAAACTTTTATTTTTCGCCTTAGATTTGGAATTTGAGAAAATTACAGAAAAATCATTGACTGGGCAATGATATTTCTCAAGGATCCGTCATGCACGTTAGTTGAATTGGACTGTACTTAAAAGAGAAAGAAACCTAATGATACAGATTGAGTGTTTAAACACGCTATTCAGTTCCGCGAGAACGCATCGATTCTTTACGGATAAGCCCATTTCAGACGATCTCTTGGGTGAACTATATGAACTCGTTAAGTTTGGGCCAACGGAGTCAAACTTTTGTCCAATGCGCTTGACCTTCATTAAATCAACGCATGCGTGCCAAAAAGTAATGGAGGCTGCCGGTGAGGGGAATAGGCCAAAGATTAAGTCTGCACCGGTAGTGGTAATCGTAGCACACGACCTTAAATTTCATCGTCACCTTCCGAAGCTTTCTCCTAATTTAGATGCTGAAAAAATTGCGGGCATGCCAGACGAAATATTAGCCAAAAAGTCGATTTATAACACCTGGCTTCAGGCTGGATATTTGATTATGGCGGCACGGTCTCTGGGGCTAGATTGCGGCCCTATGATTGGTTTTGATGCAAATAAAATAAACGAGACATTTTATTCAGATAAATCTTGGCGTGCTAGTATGCTTATGAATTTAGGCTATGGTATTGGTGGTGATAAAATTCGTGAAAGGGCTCCAAGGCTTGGTTTCATCGAGGCATGCGAAATCGTTTAAAAATTTTTTACGAAGTCAACCGGAAAGCGCAGTCTGATTTATATTTTAAAAGACTGATTAAATCTTGTCCCAGTACCCAACGGAAAAAATTTGGAGCAAAGAATGAATGTTTTGTGGATAATGGTAGATCAGCTTCGCTGGGATTATCTCAGCTGCTATGGAGCGTCCCATATTGAAACTCCTAACATTGATTGGCTAGCATCTCGCGGCGTGATATTTAACAAAGCCTACGTTCAGTCGCCTATTTGTGGTACAAGCCGGATGAGTTTTTACACTGGACGATATTCCCGAAGTCATGGCTCTACTTGGAATGGCTTTCCCCTTCGTGTGGGAGAGCCCACATTGGGCGAGCACCTAAGGGAAATTGGCGTTAGTTGTAATTTGGTTGGAAAAACACACGTCATTCCGGATGAAGTCGGGATGGCTCGCCTAGGCATTGATTCCTCAAGTCTTATTGGTCAGAGAATTGCCGAGGGCGGTTTTGACGTATTTATACGAGATGACGGAACTAACCATTCAGATACTCCGACAAGGCACTCAACAGATTATGACCGCTATCTTAGAGATCACGGTATGGATGGCGAAAACCCATGGGAGGAATGGGCCAATACTGGTGTGCGTCCCGATGGTTCCTTTTGCTCTGGTTGGGTTTTGGAGAATTCAAAATACCCTGCGAGAGTTCCCAAAGAACACTCAGAAACTTCCTGGCTAACCACCAGAGGGATAGACTTCATTGAAGCGCAAGAAGATAAGCCTTGGCTTTGCCATCTTAGTTACATTAAGCCACATTGGCCTTATCTTGTCCCTTCGCCTTATCATAAAATGTATTCGGCATCGGATCTTCCCTCAGTCAATCGCTCCGATGATGAACGTTCGTCCGATCATCCTTTGCTGAAAGTCTGGATGGACATGCGTGTATGCAAAACTTTTTCAAGAAATGAAGTTCGTGATACCGTTGGCCCTGCATACATGGGTTTAATCAAAGAAATAGATGATCAAATGGGTCGTCTGTTTGAATATCTTAAAAAAGCTGGGCGTATGGATGACACAATGATCGTATTTTCCTCTGATCATGGAGAAAATCTTGGTGATCACTGGTTGGGCGAAAAGGATTTATTTTATGACTGTAATGCCCGTATTCCGTTGATTGTATACGATCCGCGGTCACAGGCAGATAAAACGAGAGGTATTTTAAATAATCATTTGGTGGAAGCCATTGATTTAGCACCAACTTTTTTGAATGCATTTGGTGGCCCTGCTATTCCGCATATTTTGGAAGGTCGTTCACTTGAACCACTGTTACATGGTAAAGAATGTACTTGGCGAGATTTTTGCGTCAGTGAATATGACTACTCTACTCGTGACTCACGTACTGCTTTGGGCATTGATGAAAAAGATGCGCGAATGGTTATGATTTTTGACGGACGTTGGAAGTACATTCACGTTGAAAATATGCCTCCCATTTTGTTTGATTTAGATTCTGATCCTAAAGAACTCATAGATCTTGGCCGGAACGAAGATTTTGCTGGTGAGATTAACCGTATGCGAGATCTGCACTTCAAATGGGCCCGTCAACATCATGCACGAATTACTCTAAAGCCGGAGAACGTAAACAGAATGGCAAAGAATAAGGAGCCACCCGGAATTTTGATTGGTTTCTGGGATCAGTATGAGCTTGAAAATGACGGAAAGTCGTTGCCATCCCATTTAAGATAATTAGTTACGCTTTTGAATTTTCGTTGATATACAACTGTGTTCTGCTTTGGTGGTGATTTTTTATAAAGTAATAAATTATTGATCAGCCACTACTCTAGATCGATCCGGTATTATTTCTTTTAATGGCATTCAAGGTTGCAGCTTTTTAAATGCGTTTGACGGAGGACCTAGCCACCGAAGGAAAATCTTCATTTAGCATAATGACAAAGGCCTGAGATTAGACTTAACAGCTCCAGCACGCCCGCGAACGCTTATAAAAAAATTTGACATTTTCGGTATTCGCTGGCGAAGGTTAGGGGGAACCATCCCATTTTGGGCTTGGAAAAGAATTTCAGGATTTCTATCGGGATCATTTCCTAATTCAGGTATCCCACCATTAATGCTACTGACTTTCTTGAAATTACGACCATCTACGCTTCTTAAAATGGTTATTTTCATCTCTGGGGCTTGCGGAATAGCTAGAAGATAAGAACCGTCTTTTAACCTAGCAACCGTAGGGTCACTTGAATTATTCAACTGTGCCACAACGCCCTCGACTTTGAAATTTACGCCATCTTTTGAAATAGCAGAATAGAATTTATTCGGTTTCGGAAGCGTGACAGGTTTCGTGAACAAACCAACATAGTAAAATAGTCTTAGCTGACCCTCTGAGATTTCAATTACGTCAGGATCAACTGCGTCTGTGATGATTTTACCGTCCAACTTATATGGGGGCTATTATTCTGGAAGATTTCCCATCTTTGTTTAATTCTGAAACATAAATGGAATGTTTATCAAAGTCGCCATTTACTTAATAGATAAGATTTTTTCCCCTAAACCCTACTGCGTCAGGCACTGATGCAGAATTTATGATTCCACTTTCTACGTGTTGATAAGACTCAACGGCATTTTTCGAATACACCATGTGAATTGAATGGCAATTTGGACCGGTCGCATTATCTGGATTCTGAACTTGGGCGAAAACCGGGATCCCCCCCAAAAAATAAGGCAAAAAAGCTATTCGCATCGAAACAAACTCTCAACATTTACTATCACTTTCTGTCGGGCTAGCAAATCAAGCGGTCTAAATAAACGATTTAGTTGGTAGTGAAACTTAACCTTTGAAGATTTGATTAACAGAGTAAAGAAGAAACAGGTTATGCAATACGACTTAATGTACTATTTAATAAATTTTCCTGAACTTCGTGCTAATGTAAATGTTTACAACGCTTTTACCCAGACAGGGACGGTCAAATAATTAAGAGGGGAGTTTAGTCAATATCTGTTTTATCATCCCTTTGAGTTCGTGTACCTCTTCATAAAGCTCAGCATTTGAATTTTTTGAAATCTTATCATTAGATGCAGTATAGGCAGTTAGCAAATCTTCGCCACTGCCTGTCGCATAATGTTTAATTTCACCTTCGTAGAAAAAATTCTCACACAATAAGTGTGAAACACTATCTACAAATTTCTGCCGATCTTTGACATTTGCTGAAGCCGCCTGTTGATTTGCATAAACAGAAAAAATCAACAACGAACTTTCACCAGTTTGAGTTACGCAGTGTGTTTCAGCAGTCTCTAAGAATTTAGCTTTCTTATACGCAAATAAAAATTCATACAGATCGCTTGGTGAGCTGAAATCTAGTACAGAAAATCTGGCAATTTTCATTTGTATTTCCTCCATTTAGAGAAACAAAGAAAACACAAAAAAGGTAAAATGGATAGATTTTTTAGAAGTCATCAGTAGTCACCAAAGAAGGTCAGAGGAAAATGAGCCGTGGGAAGTTGAAGTCTACCTTGATTTACCTTTCGAGGATATCAATCGCTCTGTTACGAAAAATTTTAACCTAATGATCTGCCCAATGTCCTTTATTAATTCAGCCATTATTTCCTTTGTAAATTCTTTTCCAAATCCTATTCGCTCGCGCCTGATACACTAATTTCGGCTGATCTTGCATAAAAAAATTTTCAGGAATGAAAATTTTATGGAACACGAACGCTCTATTTCCCCGTTCTGGAAAGGAGTAATTGACGCAATTATAATACCTGTCTGGATGGTATTTGAATCAATGATCGGTTGTGGCTCGATGGCGCGAGATACTTAATTTTCTTTAAAGATGACAATAGGTGCCACTGTTGGAATTTGGGGCCTAACCGGGCAATTTACTATCGTGGAATTAATAGCTGTGGGTCTACCAGTACTTTCAACAGTTATAGCCAGTTCGCTAGCTAATATGCGCTTCATACCGAATACCATGTTATTAATACCTTTATTCAAAGGCAATCGAATATCAACTCATCACAATATTTGGTAACAAGCGCAATTTCCATCAATATTTGGAGTCTTTTTATATACGAAACGCCATTATTATAAACTGAGGATTGACTTCACTCTATTTAGGAGTCTAAATGACGTGCATCTCCGGCGGATGCATTGGCAAAGTCATTGGTTTTATAGTCGCTAATTTCATTCCCAGTTTTTTAACAGTAAGCTTTATTTTTTTCAATCTCGCTTATTTCGTTTTGTATTTCTGACCACTCCGAATAGAAACTGTTTGGCTGCATTTGCGTACGGTTCACTAATGGATACACTGATATATACCGTTTCACCTGAGTGGGGAGCTCCAACCTCTGAATTAGTGGCAGGCCCAGTGGTGTATTACTCTAAAAAATATTTAAGAAAACGAATGTGAACGAACTCGATCCTACTTAAATTTAATCCTATGCATATTGGGTGGCTTATCTTCGCGTATAATCGGAGTGGCGGTCGGGCGCCAAATGGATATAAAAAGTGAGATTTTTCAAAGGGAGTCAATTTCGTAGCGTATGGAACGCTTGCGGGTTTAATAGTGCGCGTAATTTTGATTCATTCAGGCACGCTAGCTGATACTGTTTTGACTGGCCGGCTCACAGCAATGTTAATAGGATTAGTTTTATTTACGGCTCTGAAGCGCCACGCCGCTTGGGGTGCCGCGGCAGCTTTCTTAGTATTTCTTAGCTTCGCCGCTATAAGAAATACGGGTATCCTTCAATTTAATCTAACTCAATTTTGCACCTAGTCCTAATTTTATTCAAACCATGTGTTCGTACCGATTTATATTACGGGGAAAATTGGTGGTCCTAACATTTAAAGTGGGCCAATACAGTACGTGAAGCCAACTTAAGGATTGAAAATTCGGATTATCCAATGAATTTTGCCCCAGTATCCCACTCAACAAACTTCGGAAGGCCGTCACAGATCGCGGCAACAGGAATAATAGCGCTCTCACAATTAAGATGTGATCTCGGCTGCCATTCTCGAATAAAACTACTCATGATTTCAGTGAAGGTGGCCGGAAATACGCCATAGCGCTCGCCGCCTTTCTCAAGTTTTTTGTAAAACGCGTTTAAAGTACGAGTTCCACAAATTTTGCAATACATCCTACCAAGTCCGCCCACCCTGTCATTTTCGTAATCGTTCTTATAGAAAGCATTTTCCATTCCACCGGGAAAACTTACCAGATTTTCAAAACCTTTAATCACCTGTATTTCATGCTCACCAGATTTTCTTTCTCCCGATCTGCAATTAATATTCGCGGACTCACAGTACAGAACTTGATACATAGGAGCAGCGTGACCAATTCGGCAATTCCAACAGTGACAAAAGGCCGTCAGGACGGGGTTATCTGTATCAATTCTAATCTCTATTGCACCGCAAATACACCTAGAGGTCGCTGATCTTTTAGTGCCGCTAGGGTAGTATTTTTTTGCTAATTCAGGGTCGTTATGCGAGCTTCCACCGTTATTCATCTATATCTCCTTTTTAAGACTCAATTTACCGTAGGTATAGGTTCGAGCTTATGTAAATTGAATAATTTGATAATTAGTAAATTAAGGCATGAGGAAACTGTCTGATGGACATACTCAAATGGTACTTTGAGAAGTCTGTTTGTCCGTGTTAGTCTAAAAATTTAACCAAAAGTACAGTATGGTATCTAATTATTGAATGCTGTATCGCTGGAAGATGAATTTAACTGCTCTCAAATTTAGAGATTTTCGCCTTTATTTATTTGGAAATTTATTCTCTTTAAACGCACTTTGGATGCAGAGGGTCATTATAGGGTGGATTGCCTGGGATCTTACAGCATCGGCAACCTTTGTTGGTTTTATAGCCTTCCTCAATTATGCACCAGCAGTTATTGCGGGACCTTTCTTCGGAGTGTTAATCGACCGTGTTAGGATAAAGAAGGCAGCAAAAGTTACACAGTTCTGCCTGTTCGCCATCGCTATAGGTTTTTATCTTTTTTTTGTTTTTGGAATTCTCGATGAGATATCGCTTTCGGCACTGTCTTTATTGTCTGGGTTAGTTACTTCGGCACACCATCCAGTAAGATTATCTCTTGCTCCAAGATTGGTTAATAGGGGTGCAATTACTTCCGTGGTTCCGTTGGTTGCGATAAACTTTAACTTAGCAAGGTTGACAGGACCAGCGATTGGTGGGCTTTTGATAGCAGTTTGGGGTGTAGAAGTCGCTCTAATAGTCCAGGGTTTTTTATATTTACCATTCATATTCGCGATAGGTTTTCTCCATCCCCGACAAAGAGCAACTTCCAAAACTGAAACAGAACCTTTTGCAACAGCTCTATATTCTGGTCTACAGCATACTTTAGCAAACGAGCTTATTAGGCAGGCACTTGCTGTTACTTTTTTATTCTCTCTTCTAATCCGAGGTACCTTAGAAATTCTTCCAGTCATTGCAGATGGTGTTTTTGCAAAGGGAGCGACTGGTTTAGGATTGTTGATTTCGGGAGCAGGGTTTGGTGCTCTAGTTGCCGGCATAATAAAAGTATTTTCACCAAGTCAGAAAGCGGGAGAATTACCAAAATTTGCAACCGCAAGCGCATTACTTGGAATTGCATTTATTCCGCTGATAGGCCTCTCAAATATATGGGCATTAACATTTGTCTATATTTGCTACCTCGGGTTTTCAGCAACCTATTCTGGCATTTCCATTCAAACAGCCGTCCAAATGGATTTACCTGATAGCTTTCGAGGTAGGGTTATGAGCATTTGGACAATGATTAATATTGGTGCTTCTGCAGCTGGAGCCATGGTGTTAGGAGCTTTTGCCGATTATGTGGGCATTTCAGTAGGCCTCAGTTTAGCCGGCGGGATCGGGATAACACTTTTTATGATTTTGCTTATTCACATGGCCAGGACAAAAAAAGATACTGACGATCTATAATCTTCTACAAAAAATAAAAACCTCATTTAATCG
>MDTG01145374.1_pt1 | contig 15377 bp, 12 predicted proteins | sample 811421 | NCBI WGS metagenome assembly MDTG01 (sample SAMN05326645, study PRJNA326480) | marine metagenome | isolation source: seawater | place: Pacific Ocean: South East | collected 2011
GACTCGTCGTCCAGCCGCCACCAGCCGGCGATGCTGTCCTCCATGGCCCGGGACAGGGCCGGCTCGGCGGGCTCCGCGGCCAGGTCCACCCAGGATTTCACCAGCGCCTCGACCAGCCGCCAGACGCGCCGCTGCACGTATACGTGATAGGCGAGCCCCATGTCCGATTCCGCCCGGTCCGCCATGGCTTCGCGCAGGTACTCCACCAGGTCGGCGGTCATCGGCTGGCGGGCGTGCACCGCAGCCACCTCGGCGACGATCCGCTCGATCTCCGGCCGGTTGGCGTCGACGATGCGGCGGTTGACCTGCACCCGGGCATCCTGGGCCACCACCTGCCCGAGCTCGTCGAGAATCGGCTGGTTGCGCGGGATGGACGACACGGCGGCACGGATGGTGGAGAGGTAGCCGAGGTTGCGGTTCGGCTCCTCCACCGCGTCGATGTTCGGATCCGGCTCGATGTAGACGATGCAGCGGTCCACCTGCCGGTCCGCGGGCCGATGGTTGAGCGCTTCCAGCGCGACGCTGAACGGCTTGTTGTTGACGATGCCGCCGTCGACGAAATAGCGGTCCCTGGGGTCGAAGTGGCGGAACGCCGGGCTGCCGTCGCCGGCCCGGATGCTCGAGCGCAGAAAACTCTCCTCACCCGGCCAGACGAGCTTGCGCTCGCCGATCACCCGCTGAATCTCGCTGTGGTGAAAGGGCGGAAACGCGCCGGCGTAGGACGAGCTCGCCCGGGCCGCCCACACCAGGGCGGGCAGATTCTCGTCGAGAAAGTCGCTGGCCGAGGCGCCGCTGCCGGTGGCGACGTGGGTGAGCTGGCAGTAGGCGGCGTGGGACTTCTCCCGGGCCACCAGCGATTCGTGCAAACGGATGGTGCGCGGGTAGCCCACCAGATCCGTCAGGCTGGCGTAGACGTCGAGGCGCTGACCGTGGGGCAGCAGGCTGCTGCCCTCCCGCCGGGTGCCGGCCATGGCGCCCAGCGCATCGAAGAAGTGATGGCTCAGCCGCTCACCGGAGAACGGCGGCCGAAACCAGGAGGACCGCACCAGCCGGGCGAGCTTGGCGCGGGTCTCCGGGCTCGAGCCGATGTCCCGGGGCAGCCAGAACGACAGCGCCCGCAGGAACGGATAGAGATACCACTTGCGCCAGGGACCGGTCTGCTCCGCGCCGAGGTGCTCGACGTCGGCGTCGTTCAGCCAGCCCGCGGTCTGGGAATCGAGCAGGCCGTCGTCCACCAGCGCCTTGGCCAGCATGACCCCGTTGATGGCGCCGGCGGAGGCACCGGCGATCACGTCGATCACCACCCGGAAGTGATGGCGGCGGTTGATCTGCTTGAGGATGTCGAAATACACCGACTCGGTGTCGAAGGGCCGATGATCGGGCCCGTCCCGGTAGGCGAGGCCGCCGGCCCGGTCGACGCCCACCTCGTGCAGCACCTTGGAAGCCCGGATCAGCTTCAGGAGCTCCTTGGTGACGCCGTGCATGTACACGGCCAGGGAGGCGCCTCCGTAGATCACCACCGCCAGCCGCAGCTCTTTCTTAGCCATCACGAAACATTATAGTGGCCGCCACACCCTCGCACGGAACGCGATCATGATCCACGTCGTCCGATTCCCCCTTCGCCGCGCCGCCCGGCGCCGGCCCGTCCTGCTCGCTGCCGCCCTGGCGGCGCTGCTGCCGGCCACCCTGCTGATGGCCGCACCGGCCCGGGCCGAGACCCCGGCCGGCATTCACGTCAGCGGCACCGGCGAGGTGCTGGTGGTGCCGGACATGGCCCGGCTGACCCTCGAAGTGCGGCGCGAGGGCACGGACGCGGCGGCGCTCAAGCGCGAGCTCGACGCGGTGACCGAGGCCATTCTCAAGCTCACCGACGAGCTGGACATCGAGCGCCGCGACGTGACCGCGGCGGCGGTGAACGTCTATCCCCGCTACCGGCGCCACGACGACGAGACGGTGCCGGACGGGGTGGTGGCCTCGCGCACGGTGGAGGTCACCCTGCGGGCGCTGGACGACCTGGGCACGCTGATCAACGGGGCGCTGGAACGGGGCGCCAACGGGGTCAACGGGGTGGCGCTGGATGCGTCGAACCGGGCGGAGCTGGAGCGGCGGGCGCTGGATCTGGCCATCGACGATGCGAAAGCTGCCGCGCAGCAGATCGCCGGACGGTTCGAGGTGACGCTGGGGGCGCTGGTGGACGCGTCGGCCGGGGGGCAGACGCCGCAGCCGCTGCGGATGGCGGGGATGGCGGAGATGAAGGCTGCCGATTCGGCGTTTTCGCCGGGGGAGATGACGATCCGGCGGGACGTGCAGGCGACGTTTTCGATCCGGCCCTAGTCGGCTTTTGGGCGGGTTCATTCTTGGGGATGCTTGCGCGCCCGATCCCGGCGCTTTCCCTTTCCGGCAGCGGCGGAATTGTCGTTGGACGGGTTCGAGGTAGCTGGGGGCTGAACAGCCGGAAAGGGAAAGCGCCGGAATCGGGCGCGCCACACTCGGGTTGGCCTGTACCGGCTCGCTGCCGCGTCGGTCAGGGGTCACGGCGCCGTTGGGTTGATCTTGTCGCTGCCGCGTCGGTGGGGACGCGGCGCCGTTGGGGGGTTGAGTCGCTGCCGCTTTGTGGGTGCGGGGGTTCTGGTCTTTCCTCAGCCTGGCGCGGGGTAGGTGTAGCTGGCCTGGAGGCCTAGGGGGAGGCCCAGGGTCCAGTAGAGGAGCAGGAAGGCGGTCCAGACGACGAGGAAGCTCACGGCGTAGGGGAGCATCATGGCGACGACGGTGCCGATGCCGGTGTCGCGGACGTAGCGCTGGCAGAAGACGACCACGAGGGGGAAGTAGGGCATCAGCGGGGTGATGATGTTGGTGGAGGAGTCGCCGACGCGGTAGGCGGCCTGGGTGAGGTCCGGGGAGATGCCGAGCTGCATGAGCATCGGCACCAGGATGGGCGCGAGCAGGGCCCACTTGGCGGAGGCGGAGCCGACGAACAGGTTCACGATCCCGGTGATGACGACGATGCCGACCATGGTGACGGCGCCGGGCATGGCGGCGGCTTCCAGCCAGGCGGCGCCCTGCAGGGCGAACAGCGCGCCGAGGTTGGAGCGGCCGAACTCGGCGATGAACAGGGACGCGAAGAAAGCCATGACGACGTAGTAGCCCATGCCGCTCATGGCTTCGGTCATGCCGGCGACGATGTCGCGGTGGGTCTTCGCCGAGCCGGCGACGTAGCCGTACACCACCCCGGGAATCAGGAAGAACAGGAAGATCAGCGGCACGATGCTGCGCATCAGCGGCGCGGCGGAGGCGGCGAGCTCGCCGTCGGGCGCGCGCCAGGCCGAGCCCTCGGGCCAGGCGGTGATCACCAGCGCGAGGATGCCGAGGCCCATGGCGGCGAGGCCGGCGCGCAGGCCGCGGCGCTCCTCCGGGGACAGATGCTCCAGCGCCGGCGCATCCGCCAGGTCGCCGTCCACGGCCACGCCGGACAGGCGCGGCTCCACCAGCCGGTCGGTCACGTACCAGCCGAGGCCGACGATCAGCAGGGTCGAGGCCGAGGTGAAGAACCAGTTGTTCAGCGGGTTGAGGATGATCTCCGGATCGATCAGCCGCGCGCCCACCTGGCTGATGCCCTGGAGCATCGGGTCCAGGGCCGAGGGCACGAAGTTGGCGCTGAAGCCGCCGGAGACGCCGGCGAAGGCCACGGCGATGCCGGTGAGCGGGTGGCGGCCGGCGGCCTGGAAGATCACCGCGCCCAGGGGAATCACCAGCACGTAGCCGGCGTCCACGGCGCTGTGGCTGATGATGGCGATGAGCAGCAGCATGGGGGTGAGCAGCTTCGGGCTGGTCACCGACAGCAGCGCCCGCAGCGCGGCGCGGATGAACCCGGTGTGATCGGCGACGCCGATGCCGAGCATGGCGAGCAGCACCACGCCCAGGGGATGGAAGGTGACGAAGGTGTTGACCATGCCGCCGAGGAAGCTCGTCAGAGAGTCCGGGGTGAGCAGGTTGACCACGGTGATCGCCTCACCGGTGCGCGGGTCGACGTGGTCGTAGCTGAACTGGGCCATGAACGCCGACAGCGCCCACACCACCAGCAGCAGCAGGAAGAACAGCAGGGCCGGGTCGGGCAGGCGGTTGCCGACGCGCTCGATGCCGTCCAGCACCCGGGCCAGCCGGCCGCCGGACGCGCCCGCGTCGTGATCTTCCGTCATCCGGGTCTCCTCGATCGATCAGGTCTGCGCCCGCGGCGCCGGCAGTGGCCGCGTCTTCAGGAACACCCAGCCGCCGAACGCGCCGCACAGCGCCTGCACAGTGAGCCCGAGACTGGTCCTGGCGGCGGACACCGGGGTGACGCTGAGCGTCCAGTTGAGCAGCACGTGAATCATCAGCACCGCCACGCCGCCGGCGAGGGCATAGCCCACCGGCCGCCAGCGCGGCACCCGGCGGATCACCGCCGCGGCGACGGGAAAGGCGATGGCAAAGCCGACCGCGATCATCGGCAGGTAGGTGCCGGCCATGCCGGCGACGTCGTGGACGGTGGCGCCGAGCCGGTCGCCGGGACTCACGTCGACGCCCATGTCGCCGAGCCGGGCCATCACCGATTGTGTCTGTGCCGCAGCCGCCGTCACGTAGGCGACCAGCACCGCTGCCAGATATCCGGCCACTGCGCGCAACATCCCCTCACCGCTCTCATGGTGCCATCAGGCGCAGAGTGTAACGCGACCGCCGCCCGAGGACAGTGCGGGCGGAGTGACCGGGGCGGCGGGCAGACGCGGCAGCGCCGACGCCAGAGGCGCGGCAGCGCCGACGCCGGAGGCGCGGCGGCGCCGGCGCGGGGTTACACTGGGCGCCGTACGAGGAGGAAGAGGACCCGACGATGCTGCGACGCCTGGTGCTGCCGACGGCACTCTGCTGCGCCGTCCTGACCGCCGTGCCGGCCCGGGCCGCCCACGGCCAGCCGACGCTGCCGCCGGCAGCCGACGTCGGCGCCGAAACGGTGGCGACCGGGCTCAGCTGGCCCTGGGGGCTCGCCTTCCTGCCCGACGGCGATATGCTGGTGACGGAACGGCCGGGCAACCTGCGCCGGGTGGCCGCGGACGGCACCGTCGGCGAGCCGCTCGGCGGCGTGCCGGCCGTCGCCTACGGCGGCCAGGGCGGGCTGCTGGACGTGCTGCTCCATCCGGACTTCGCCGCCAACGGCCTCGTCTACCTGTCCTATGCCCACGGCACCCTGAACAGCAACGCCACCCGCATCGCCCGGGCCCGGCTCGGCGATGCCGGGCTGGAAGACCTGGAAGTGATCTTCACCGTCGAGCCGCAGAAGGACACGCCCCAGCACTACGGCGGCGCCATGGCCTGGCTGCCTGACGGCACCCTGCTGCTCACCACCGGCGACGGTTTCGACCATCGGGAGCAGGCTCAGGACCCGGCGTCGATGCTGGGCAAGACCATCCGCATCGCGGCGGACGGCAGCATCCCGGCGGACAACCCGTTCGTCGGCCGGGACGACGCCGCCGACGCGGTCTGGACCTGGGGCCACCGCAATCCCCAGGGGCTCGCCGTCGACCCCGCCACCGGGCGGGTCTATCAGCACGAGCACGGCCCCCGGGGCGGAGACGAGCTGAACCTGCTCGAGCCCGGCGTCAACTACGGCTGGCCGGCCGCCACCTACGGCATCGACTACAGCGGCGCCTACGTCTCGCCCTTCCAGACCCTGCCCGGCATGCGCGGGCCGGTGACCTACTGGGTGCCGTCCATCGCGCCGTCCGGGCTCGCCATCTACCGCGGCGCGCGGCACCCGGACTGGGACGGCGACCTGTTCCTCGGCGCCCTGGTGGACCGGGAGGTGCGGCGCCTGGACATGGAGGATGGCGCCGTCGTCGGCCAGCAGTCCCTGCTCGGAGCGCTCGGCGAGCGCATCCGCGACGTGGTGCTGGGTCCGGACGGGCATCTGTACGCCCTCACCGACAGCGCCGAGGGCAGGATCCTGCGCATCGTGCGCTGACCTGATCCGTCACCCGCCCTGCGGACACCCAACATCCCCTGTGGGAGCGGTCTCCAGACCGCGATGGATCGGGCCGTCACAGCGTTGTGGGGACGGCCTCCGGATTCGCGGTCTGGAGACCGCTCCCACAGGAGCAGGGGAATGTCTCTACAGCGCGTCGAAGGCCAGGCAGACCAGAAAGATGCCCAGCGCGGCGGCGAGCAGGCCGTGGGTGGCGCGGCGCGGCAGCGCCGGGCTGGCGGGGACGGCGGCGGCCGGCGCCGGCGCGGCCTGTGCCGGGCCGGGCACCAGGGCGAACAGCGCGGTGAGGCCCAGGGCGGCGAGGCAGCCGGCGACGTTCCACCACAGCCAGGAGACCTGCGGTATGCCCAGCCACAGCACCGCGTTCACGGCGATGCCGCCGGCGAAGCCCAGCACCGCCCGCGCCTGACCGACCCGGGGTGCGGCGAGGGCGATCACGAACAGCGCCAGCAGCGGGCCGTTCACCAGCGAGCCGATCTTGTTGATGGCCTCCAGCACCGTCGGCGCGATGCGCTCCACCTGAAACGAGAACACCACCGCGAACAGGCCCCAGAACAGGGTCAGGCCCTTGGAGGCGAGAAACAGCTGGCGTTCCGAGAGATCGGCGAAGCGGGCCACGCAGTCCTCCACGGTGGCTGCGGACAGGGCGTTGATCGACGAGTCGATGGACGACATGGCGGCGGCGAAGATGCCCACCATCACCAGCCCCACCAGCCCCGGCGCGAAGCTCTGCAGCACGTAGAACGGATAGGCCAGGTTGTAGTTGGGCGTGCCGTCGGCGCGCTCCGGCAGGCCGGCGACGAAGCCGCCGTCGGTGCCCGCATAGGCGGCCAGGCCCAGACCGAGCACGCAGTAGCCGAGCACCAGCGGGAAGCGCAGCACGCCGTTGTAGACGAGCACCAGCCGGGTCTCCTGCTCGGTGCGGGCCGACAGCACCCGCTGAGCCTGGCTCTGGTCGCAGCCGTAGTAGGCGGCGTAGAGAAAGAAGCCGCCGATCAGCATCGGCCAGAAGCCGTAGTTGTCGCCGGACAGGCCCCAGTGGTAGTCGAGGGTGTCGGTGCGGCCGTCGAAGAACGCCGCGAACCCGCCGACGTCGCCGGCCAGCATCACCAGGCTCACCGCCACCGCGCCGGTCAGCAGCACGAGCTGCACGACGTCGCTCCACACCACCGCGCGCATGCCGCCGAGCAGGTCGTAGAGGATGGTCACCGCCATCAACAGGCCCACGGCCTCCAGGAAGCTGACGTCGATGATCAGCGTCAGCACCAGCGCCACGCCGTACACGGTCACCCCGGTGGCGACCCCGCGGAACACCTGAAAGCTCAAGCTCGCCACCAGCCGGGCGCCGAGGCCGAGGCGCTGCTCGAGGAACTCGTAGATGGAGATGACCCCGGCGCGGCGCATGGGCAGCAGCAGCAGCATCACCGCCAGCATCGCCAGGGGCACGGCCAGCTCGTACTGCAGCCACAGCAGGCCGCCGCCGAGGGCGAAGCCGACGAAGGCCGGCGCGCCGAGCAGGCTGTTGGTGGAGCACTGGGTGGCGATGGTGGAGCAGGCCAGGGACAGCGGCGACAGCGACCGCGCGCCCAGGTAGTAGTCGCTGCGGCTGGTCTGGCCCATGCCGAGGCGCCCGGCCAGAGCGACCATGCCCACCAGATAGGCGGTCATCACCACCCAGTCGACGGTGGTCACGGGTCAGCCGGCGCTGGCCATCCGCGGCGGACCCGGCAGCCGGCTGCCGATACCGCCGCCGGGCGGCGCCACCGGGCCGTAGTCGGCGCTGTCGGCGCGGGCGGCTTCCAGCAGGTCGGCGAACACCTCCGAGTAGACGCTGGTCACCCGGTTCCAGGCCGGCATGAACGGCGAGTCCTCGCCGCTCTCCAGGAACGATTCACCGGCCTTGAGAATGTTGCTGGCGAACAGCTCCACCGCCTGCTCCTCGGCGTGGCGGTCGAGGGACAGGCCGTTGATCAGCGCATCGTTGGCGTAGGACTCGATCAGGTCCAGAGCGATGCGGAAGTAGGCCGCCTTGACCGTGCGCACGGTGCCCGGGTCGAACACGGCGCCGTAGGTGGCCAGCTTCTTGAACAGGGCCTTGGAGATGTCGAGGCTCATGCGTGACAGGCCGGTCGACGCATCCTCGGCGGACAGGTCCTGGTGCTTGTGGTCGTAGCTGTCGGCGATCTCCACCTGGCACAGCCGGTTGGTGGAGTAGTTGCGGTAGACCTCGGACAGCACGCCGATCTCGAGCCCCCAGTCCGAGGGAATGCGCAGATCCTTCAGCACGTCGATGCGCAGGGAGAACTCGCCGGCGAGCGGATAGCGGAAGCTGTCGAGGGACTGCAGGTAGGCGTGCTCGCCGGTGACCTTCTTGAAGGTGCGGATCAGCGGCGACACCAGCAGGCGGCTGACCCGGCCGTTCAGCTTGCCGCTGGCGACGCGGGCATAGAAGCCCTTGCAGAACTCGTAGTTGAAGGCCGGGTTCGCCACCGGGTAGATGAGCCGGGCCAGCAGCGAGCGGTCGTAGGTGACGATGTCGCAGTCGTGCAGGGCCACCGTCTGGGCCACCTCGGCGGCCTGCACGTAGCCGAAGCAGTACCAGACGTTGCGGCCCTTGCCCGGGGTTTCGGGCGCCAGATCGTGGCTGGCCAGGCGGTCGTGGATGGCGCGCATCCGCGGCCCGTCGTTCCACAGCACCGTGGTGGGCTGGGGCAGCACCGAGAAATACTCCAGGGCATGTCGGTACTGGGCCTCGTCGGCGCGGTCGAGGCCGATGACGATCTGGGAGAGGTAGGGCACGTGGGCCAGCTCGGAGACGATGCGCGCCAGCGCCGGCGTGCCGATCTCCGAGTACAGGCACGGCAGCACCAGCGCCATCGGGCGCTCCCGGGAGAACTCCACCAGCTCGCGGTGCAGGGCCGCCACCGGCCGCCGGGTCAGGTTGTGCAGCGTCGTGATGATGCCGTTCTGGAAGAAGTCACTCATCGGGGGTTTCTCCGGCCCCAGGGCCGTCTGTTCGTCCTTGTGCGGCGCGCGGGTCCGGTGCCCCCGCCGATTCCGCGTCCTTCAGCGCCCGCTCCAGCCCTTCCTGCCAGCCGCGGGCGCCCGGCGCTTCCGCCTGAACGGCCCGGTCCCGGCCGTCCGCGCCCGGCACCGCCAGGTAGCCGCCGCTGCGGCGGGGAAACACCACCGCCACGTCCGCGGCCCGCAGCATGCCGAGATCGTTGTCCGCATCGCCCAGGGCGGCGATCCGCAGGCGCACGCCGTCGCCGCCGAGAGCGTCGGCCACCCGGGCGAGACCGCGCGCCTTGTCGGTGCACGGCATGACGTGGTGGAACCGCCCGCCCTGCACCAGCCGGTAGCCGCAGGCTTCCACCGCGGCCCGGAAGGCGGTGAGGCGATGAGGCTCGTCCAGCCACAGGATCGGCTCCGACGCCGCGCGATGGCGGGCCAGGCGGGCGCCTTCCCGGGACAGCCCGGTGTGCTCGGCCACTTCCCGGGCCGACAGGTCGCCGAAGCCGAGAAAGCGGTAGCCGCGCCGGCGCCGCAGGGTCCGCAGCCGGCCGCGCAGGGCGGTGTAGCCTTCTCCGGCCACCTCCAGGCGGTAGGTGTCCCCGCCGGCACCGGGTGCAGGCCAGGCGATGCCGGCGCCGTTCTCGAAGATCAGCACCGGCGCCGCGCGGCAGCGCCGGGCCAGCTCGCGCATCTCGTCGCAGGTCTTGCTGGAAGCGAGGGCCACGGTCCGGCCCCGGCGGGTCTGGGCGTCGATGGCCGCGGCGGCGGCGTCGAGATCGTAGTCGTCGTCGAGCAGGGTGCCGTCGAGGTCGGTGACCACGAGCCAGCGCCCCTGCAGGGCGGCGGCGGTCTGTCGTGTCATGCCGTTCACCCGGTCGGTAATGCAACGAGTCTGCCAACGCCCTGATCGGGGGCAGAGCGCCGGTTTCCGGGGGATGTGCCGGCTGGCCCGGATGATCGCGCGCACCACCAGGAGGCGCCGCACCACAATGGTGCGAGGCGGGGGCTGGCCGACGGCCGCACCCGGACGCCCGGGCAGGCGGCGTCAGCCGGCGGCCCCGCCCCGGATCCCGGCCGGAACACTCGTGGCCGCCGGTTTTCAGCTTTCCGCCGAGATGAAGTAAGGTGCCGCTGTTCTGACCCGGAGTCTCCCATGCCCCGTTCCCACGCCCTGCGCAGCCTGGCCGCCGCCGGCCTGCTGATCCTCGCCGCCCCGCTGGCGTCCGCCGCCGTCGAGCAGACCAAGGGCGCCTTCGAGGACAAGTTCCGCCAGCTCGACGAGGTGCTGCCCACCCCCAACGTCTACCGCAACGCCGCCGGGGAGCCGGGCCACGCCTACTGGCAGCAGCAGGCGGACTACGACATCGAGGTGACCCTCGACGAGGCCGAACGGACCCTCACCGGCACCGAGACCGTCACCTACCGGAACAACTCCCCGGACACGCTGCGCTACCTGTGGCTGCAGCTCGACCAGAACCGCTTCCGCAGCGATTCCACCGATTCCCGCACCCGCACCCTGGCCGAGCCGGCGCGCATCACCTTCGGCGAGCTGCGGCGCCTGCAGTTCCTGGACGGCTTCGACGGCGGCTACCGGATCACCCGGGTGGTGGACGGCCGGGGCCGGGACCTGCCCCACGTGATCAACGGCACGCTGATGCGCATCGACCTGCCGACGCCGCTGGGCAGCGGCGACGCCACCACCTTCACCATCGACTGGCACTACCGGCTGGTGGAGGAGAACGCGGTGGGCGCCCGGGCCGGCTACGAGACCTTCGAGGACGGCAACGACATCTTCCTGATCGCCCAGTGATACCCGCGGCTCGTCGCCTACTCGGACTACGAGGGCTGGCACAACAAGGAATTCATCGGCGGTGGCGAGTTCACCCTGGAGTTCGGCGACTACGACGTGGCCATCACCGTGCCGGCGGATCACATCGTGTCCTCCACCGGCGAGCTGACCAACCCGAACCAGGTGCTCACGCCCACCCAGCGGGCGCGCCTCGACCAGGCCCGGGACGCCGACCGGCCGGTGTTCGTGGTCACGCCCGACGAGGCGCTGGCCAACGAGCAGGAAGGAACGGCCGACCGCCGCACCTGGCGGTTCTCCGCCGACAACGTCCGGGACTTCGCCTGGTCGTCGTCGCGCAAGTTCATCTGGGACGCCCAGGGCTACCGCCAGGACGAGGGCGAGCACCGGCTGGTGATGGCCATGTCCTTCTACCCGAAGGAAGGCGAGCCGCTGTGGTCGCGCTACTCGACCCAGGCGGTGATCCACACCATGGAGGTCTACAGCCGCTACTCGTTCCCCTACCCTTATCCCGTGGCCCAGTCGGTCAACGGCCCGGTGGGCGGCATGGAATACCCCATGATCACCTTCAACGGGCCGCGCACCGAGCCCCGGGACGACGGCACGCGCACCTACTCCCGGGGCGAGCGGCGCTTCCTGGTGGGCGTGGTGATCCACGAGATCGGCCACATCTACTTCCCCATGACCGTGAACTCGGACGAGCGGCAGTGGACCTGGATGGACGAAGGCGTGAACACCTTCCTGCAGTTCATCGCCGAGCAGGAGTGGGAGGAGGACTACCCGTCCCGGCGCGGCGAGCCCCGGCACATCGTCGAGTTCATGAAGAGCGAGAACCAGGTGCCGATCATGACCAACTCGGAGTCGCTGCTGCAGTTCGGCAACAACGCCTACGCCAAGCCGGCCACGGCGCTGGTGATCCTGCGGGAGACGATCCTCGGCCGGGAGCTGTTCGACTTCGCCTTCCGGGAGTACGCCCGGCGCTGGAAGTTCAGACGGCCGACCCCGGCGGACCTGTTCCGCACCCTGGAGGAAGCCTCCGGCGTGGACCTCGACTGGTTCTGGCGCGGCTGGTTCTACACCACCGATCACGTGGACATCTCCCTGGACCGGGTCACGCATCTGAAGATCGACACCAAGAACCCGGACGTGGAAAGGCCCTGGCAGCGCGAGCAGTTCGAGGCGGAACCGGAGTCCCGCACCGACATGGCCAACCGCGAGGAAGGCAGGGTGCCGCGCCTCGAGCGCCTGCCGGACCTGAAGGACTTCTACAACGACAACGACCCCTTCACGGTCTCCAACAAGGACCGCAACGACTACCGGGACTATCTGGAGAGCCTGCACGATCCCATGGACAGCAACCCGGACTGGCGCCGGGAGGTGCTCGAGCGGGCCGTCGCGGAAGACCGCAGCTACTACGTGCTGGAATTCAGCAACGTCGGCGGCCTGGTGATGCCAATCATCCTGGGGATCGGCTACGCGGACGGCGCCACCGAGGACCTCTACCTGCCCGCCGAGATCTGGCGGCGCTCGCCCCAGGCGGTCACCAAACTGCTCGTGCGCGAGCGGGAGATCGAGCGGATCACCGTGGATCCGCACTGGGAGACCGCCGACGTGGACGTTTACAACAACCACTATCCGCGGCGCATCCTGCCGTCGCGCCTCGAGCTCTACGAGCCGCCGGAGGAGCCCGACGGCATACCGCTGCGCGATCTCATGCAGGACGTGAAGGCGGAGCTGAAGACCGACGCCGGCAAGACCGACGCGCCGGACGCGGCGCCGGCAGGACGCGACGCCGGCGACGCGGCGGTGCCGATGCGGCCGGCGCCGCGGTGACTCGAACCGTTCGCCCTGCCTGTAGGAGCGGCCTCCTGGCCGCGATCCGGTCGGGCGCCGGCGCACCGGCGATGACTCCATGTTTCCATGCTGGACGCCGGGCGATCGCGGCCGGGAGGCCGCTCCTACGGGGGGTGGTGGCGGTGGTGTTGGTGGCGGGGCTGACCATGACGGCGCCCGCCGCCGCGCACCAGCTCAAGGCGGCGATCAGCACGGTGCTGTTCAACGAGCGCACCGGCGACATCGAGGTGATGCATCGGTTCTACAGCCACGATGCCGAGCACGCGGTGGGGCTCATCACCGGCCGCGGCGCGGACCTGGTGGGCGACGTCGGCGACCGCATGCGCTTCGCCGTCTATGTCCACGAGCGTTTCGCGCTGACCGGCCTCGGCACGGAGCTGGCGCCCCTGGAGCTGGTCGGCGCCGAGCTCGACGGCGACTACCTGTGGGTCTACGAACGCACCGCCCAGGTCGAGGGCCTGAACGGTCTCGCCATGCGCTTCGACGCCCTGCGTGAGCTGTGGCCGAGCCAGGTCAACACCGTCAACGTCGAGCAGGGCGGGCAGGTGCGCACCCTCGTTTTCGACGCTGACGACACGGTTCTGCGGCTCGAGTTCTGACGACACGCCGCCGGGTCCGGAGCCGCCCGACGCCCCCATGCCCCTTGTCCGGCAGTCGATTGCCGGCCCCGTGGAAATCGCCTATCGTCGGGGCGTGGGGAGGATCGCGTCCTGCGGCCGGGGAGAGGCCGCGGCCGACGGCGCGAGCCATGCAGCCAACCGGCAAGACGAGCCGAAAGAGCACGAAGAAACCAAGACCAAGGAGAAATCATGCGTCACACGTCGCGGCAGTTCCGCCATCCGAGACACCTGCTGGCCGGCTTGCTGGCCGGCGCCTGCCTCACCATGCCGGCCCTGGCATCCGAAGGCGAGATCGAATACCGGGAGCACACCATGGAAGCCATCGGCGGACACATGCAGGCCGCCGCGGACATCCTGCAGCAGAAAGTACCCCACCAGAGCCATCTGAGCCTGCACGTGAACAGCCTCGTCGCCATGTCCGGCATCGTCGACACGCTGTGGCCGGAATCCTCGAAGGGCGGTGACAGCCTGGACGCCGTCTGGGAGAACCCGGAGGATTTCGCCGGCAAGATCGACGCCTTCCAGGACGCCGCATCGGAGCTCAAGGCCGCTCTGGACGGCGGCGGCAACCTGGGGGCCGCGTTCCAGAAAGTCGGCCAGGCCTGCAAGGGCTGCCACGACGACTACCGGGCCGAATAGAACTCACCAGCGCACAGACGCGCGCTTCGACCTAGTAGACGTAGAGCAGCGCCCATACCGCGGCGGCGGCCGCCGCCGCGGTGATTCCAGCACGCACCGGCAGGTGCCGTCCCAGCGCCGGCAGGCTCGACGGCTTGCGTCCGGTGAACATGCCCAGCGGCGTCGGGTCGCGCCGCAGCCCGTAGATCACGTGGGCCGTGAGATGGGCGCCGATCAGACCGATCAGCACCCAGAACACCCGATGGTGGAGCGCCGACATGGCGTCCACCGTGTCGCCGGAGGCGTGCCGCACCAGCGGCCCTTCGGTGAAGATCTCGTCGCTGGTGAACAGCCCCGTCACCGCCTGGGTCGCCGCCGCCAGCAGCATCAGCAGCACCAGCGCGGAGCCCGGTGCGCTGCGCGGCTCGCTGACGCCGCGGCCGCGGAAATGCTCGACGAATCCTCGCGGTGACGGACGGAAGGTGGCCAGCCGGGCGTAGCGGCCGCCCCACAGCGCCCAGCCGAGCCGGAACACCAGCAGCCCCAGGGCGGCGTAGCCCAGCCGCAGATGCCAGTCCATCAGCGCGATGTCGCCGATCAGCCCGGTGGTGAGCGAACCGGCCAGACACAGCGCGAACAGCCAGTGCCACAGCCGCAGCGGCCAGTCCCAGATCAGGGTGAGCGGCCGCCTCGGCGGGCTCGGGGAAGACTCGAAGGCATCGTCGGTCATGGCACCGTCACGTCCGGCTGTCAGTAGTAGTTGAATCCGATGGCGTTGAACTCACGCAGCACCAGCAGCGTGGCCACGGCGGCCAGCACCACGCCGGTGTGCCGCAGCCGACGCCACACCGGCCAGCTCGCGTCCGTCCACACCGGGTAGAGCAGCAGCGCCGACAGCACGGTCAGCACGGCGGCCACCAGGGCCAGCCCCAGCGCCGTCACGAAGGCCGCCGACGGGAACGCGTAGAACACCGCCGCGAAGTCGCTGCCGAGTTCGCCGATACCCACCAGGCCCACGGCGTAGACCACCAGCCACGCCAGGCAGGTGACGATCACCGCCCGCGCCGCCCAGGCTTCCGCCGGCGTCTGCTGGGGCGGACGCCGGCGCCGCAGCCAGGCGCCGACCAGGGCGCAGGCCATGACGAAGGCGGCAAGCGCCAGCACGCCATAGAGCACCGTGGGATTCCCCAGCGGCCCGACCTTCTCGAACACCATCACCGGCACCGGCAGCAGCAGCGCGTTGACCCGGCCGGCGGCATCGCTGGTGAACTCGATGCGGGCGCCGGTGTCCACGGCGCGAAAGTCGTCGCCGCCGAGCGGGTCCACCCGGACCTGCTGCTGGGGCGCCGAGATCACCAGGTGGTCGGCGGCCGCGCTGACCTGGACGGCGTTCAGCATGAACAGCTTCTCCACCGTGGTGAACGGCCGGCGGCTCGACAGGTAGGTGCCCGCA
>MDTG01410276.1_pt1 | contig 15377 bp, 14 predicted proteins | sample 811421 | NCBI WGS metagenome assembly MDTG01 (sample SAMN05326645, study PRJNA326480) | marine metagenome | isolation source: seawater | place: Pacific Ocean: South East | collected 2011
ATGCAGGCGCAGGTGCCGTCGCACCCGGTGGCTGCGATGCAATCGGGGCTGGTTCCCGTGCTCGACAAACCGGTGAAAATCTCCCAGATCGAACTTACGTCTGCCGCGCCCGCGCCTCCCGCCGCTATGCCAGGCCCGGTCGCCCTCCCGGCGGCACCGGTTACACTCGCCGTGGCCGAGGAGACGGTGACACCCGACACCCTGCCGCAGGAAGAGGTCGCCCCGACCTTCATTTGCGACTACGAGATGGATGCCGCGCTGCGTAAGGGCGCGATGGTCGAACTGACCGTGTCAGCCCCCTGCCGGATCAACGAGCGTTTCACGGTTCATCACAACGGCATGATGTTCAACGCTGTCACCGATAGCGCCGGTCATAGCAGTCTTGAAGTGCCTGCGCTAAGCGAGAGTGCGGTTTTCATCGTGTCTTTCGCCGACGGCGAGGGGGCGCTGGCGACGGCTGATGTCGACACGCTCTCCCTCTACGATCGCTTTGTTGTACAGTGGAGCGGCAGTTCAGACAGCCTCTCGCTGCACGCCCTCGAATACGGCGCGGATTTCGGTGACGCGGGTCATATCTGGGCCGCATCCACGCAAGACAAGGCACGCGGCATCGCAGGTGAAGGTGGGTTTCTGACACGCCTCGGCACACCCGGCACCGATCAGGGCCTGATGGCCGAGGTCTACACCTTCCCCACCGGCACCACCACGCGCGCAGGCGATGTGACTCTGCGGGTCGAGGCCACGGTAAGCCAGACAAATTGCGGCCGAGAACTCGAGGCGCAGACCATCGCCACCGGCGATGCGGGGCTCAAGGTGCAGGACATTGTGCTGGCCATGCCCGATTGCGAGGCCATCGGAGAGTTTCTGGTGTTGAAAAACCTGTTCAATGACCTGAAGATCGCGCAAAACTAAGACCGCGTTTTTCAGGGGGGCAAGACATGACAGCATTGCGTGCGGCGATCCTCGCCGCACTTTGCCTTCTGGTCGTTCCGATAGCGGTCGCAGCACAAGATGTGACGCTCCGCTCTCATGATGGCGCTGTCGAAATATCCGGCAACCTTCTGGGCTTTGACGGCGAATTCTATCGTGTCGATACGGTATATGGCGAATTGACCGTCGATGGGTCCGGCGTCGCCTGCGAAGGGCCGGGCTGCCCCAATCTCGAGGCCTATGTCGCGCGGCTCGTGTTTTCCGGCGCGCCGACAATCGGGCGCATCCTCATGCCCGCTCTGCTCGAAGCCTTTGCCATTCGTGGCGATTACGATCTGCGGCGCGTGACCGATACGCCGACAGAACTGCGTTTTGATCTGCATGCCAGTCAGGACGGCACGCTGATCGGGGAATTCAACTTTCGCCTGACCAATACCGATGAGGGGTTTGCCGACCTTCTTGCCAACGAGGCGGATATCGCCATGACGCTGCGCGAGATTCGGCAAGGTGAACTGGAGCGCGCGCGTGAGGCAGGGCTTGGCAACCTCTCGGCACCAGGACGCTCACGAGTGCTAGCGCTGGATGCGCTGGTTCCAGTCGTAGATCCAAGCAACCCCACGCCAAGCATTAACCTGAGGCAATTGTCGCGCGCCTTGGCGGGAGAGATATTAAACTGGGCCGATCTGGGCGGCCCGGATGCGCCAATCGACATTCATCTGTGGTCGGCGGAAACCGGGATCGGACAAGCCAGCGTCGATCAGGTTCTTGTCCCCGAAGGCCGCCGCCTGCTGGAACGTGCCCAACGACACGCCAATGGCGCAACCTTCGCCAAGGCCGTCGCGGGTGATCCTTTTGCGCTCGGCCTCACGACGCGCTCCGAACAGGGTAACACGTGGGAATTACCCATTACCGGGGCCTGCGGCTTTGCGCTGCGCGCCACGCGCCGGGCGGTCAAGACAGAGGATTACCCGCTGACCGCGCCGCTCTTTCTCTATCTCCCCGCACGCCGGCTGCCCAAGCTGGGCCGCGAGTTCATCGCCTATCTGCGCGATCCCTCGGCGCAACTGGTCATCCGTCGCGCAGGCTTTGTCGATCAGACCCCCGAAGAGATCGAGATCAACGCGCAAGGCGACCGGTTCGCGAATGCGATTGCGCAGGCGGGCGACGAATTGGGGCTGGACGAGTTACAGCGCATGGTACGCACGCTTACCCCCCTCAAGCGACTGACCACCACGTTCCGCTTTGAGACCGGATCGGTTCGGCTCGATGCCCAATCCCGTTCCAACGCGCAGCAACTGGCACGAGCACTCGAGCTTGGACTGTATGATAATCGCCGTTTGGTCTTTGTCGGCTTCTCCGATGGCGAGGGCCCGGCCGAAACCAATCGCGAGATTGCACTGCGGCGGGCCGACACGGTGCGGCGGGCCGTTGTCCGGGCCGCTGAAACCGCTCGGTTCGAACAGATCGACCTCGCTATCGAGTCGTTCGGCGAGGCGATGCCCATGGCCTGCGACGATACCGCCTGGGGCCGCCAGGTGAACCGTCGGGTCGAGGTCTGGCTCCGCTAGAGATAACCGTCCGCGCGAAAGCTCACCTCGCCTGCACGCCCGATGACCACGTGATCGTGCAGCGTGATGCCAAGCACGTCGGCCGCACGACCGACCTGCGCGGTCATGTCGATATCCGCCGCCGAGGGTGTGGGATCACCCGAGGGATGATTGTGCACGAGGATCAACGCGCTGGCATTGAGTTGCAGTGCGCGCCTGACCACCTCACGCGGGTAGACCGGCACGTGATCCACCGTGCCGCGCGCCTGTTCCTCGTCAGCGATCAGCACGTTCTTGCGGTCGAGATAAAAGACTCGGAACTGTTCGGTCTCGCGATGCGCCATGCTGGCCCGACAATAGGACAGGAGCGCATCCCAGGACGAGATCACGGCTCGGTTCATCACCCGCGCCTGCGCCAGCCGGTGCGCCGCCGCCTCGACCACCTTCAACTCGCAGATCACTGCTTCACCCACGCCAGCGACACCCGAGAGCCGCTCCACCGGGGCGGAGATGACCCCGGCGAAATCGCCAAATGTCTCCAGCAGCGCGCGCGCCAGCGGTTTCACGTCGCGGCGCGGGATGGCGCGAAACAGCACGAGTTCCAGCATCTCGTAATCCGGCACCGCCTGCGCCCCACCGTCGAGAAACCGCGCGCGCAGTCGCTGCCGGTGATCGCGGATATAGGATGGCTGAGGGGCGGGCACGGTGACCGCTACCGCCGTCTGGGGCATAAAGAGCGGCAATGGCCGCTCGGAAAAGGCAGGGGCATCTGTCATGCCCCCACCTTGCCTGTGGAGCGTTAGAAAAAGGTTAACCCGCGTCCAGCATCAGCTTTTCATCGAATCCCAGAAATTCTTGACCGACGAAAAGAAGCTTTTGCTCTCGGGGTTGTTATCCTCGCTCAGCGCGTCGAATTCGCGCAGCAGCTCTTTTTGTTTCGAGGTCAGGTTCACCGGCGTTTCCACCGCCAGTTCGATGAACATGTCCCCAGGCGCACCGCCGCGCAGCGCGGGCATGCCCTTGCCGCGCAGGCGCATCTGACGACCCGATTGAGAGCCTGCGGGGATCTTTACGCGACTGCGCCCGCCCTCAATCGTCGGAACCTCGATGTCGCCCCCAAGCGCGGCCTTGGCCATCGACACAGGCACCCGGCAGAAGAGGTTGGTATCCTCACGCTCGAACAGCTCGTGCTTGGCGACCTCAATGAAGATATAGAGATCGCCCACCGGGCCGCCGCGCATGCCTGCCTCACCCTCTCCGGCGAGACGGATGCGCGTGCCGGTCTCGACGCCAGCTGGGATGTTCACGCTGAGCGCGCGATCCTTCTGAACCCGGCCCTGACCCTGGCAGCTCTTGCAGGGATTCTTGATGATCTGGCCGAGCCCGCCACAGGTGGGGCAGGTGCGTTCCACGGTGAAAAAGCCCTGCTGCGCACGCACCTTGCCCATGCCCGAACACGTCGGACAAGTGGTCGGTTGCGCGCCCCCCTCGGCGCCCGAGCCATCGCATTCGTCACACGGCACGGCAGAGGGCACCTTGATGCTCTTTTGCAAACCGGCATAGGCCTCTTCCAGCGTCACCCGCAGATTGTAGCGCAGGTCAGCGCCACGGGCCGCGCGCTGACGACCGCCCCCACGGCCACCGCCCATGAAATCGCCGAAAAGATCGTCGAACACGTCCGAGAAGGCCGAGGCGAAATCGCCCTGCCCGGCCCCGCCGCCGAACCCGCCACTGGGACGCGCGCCGCCGCCACCCATACCGCCGTCAAAGGCGGCATGGCCGAACCGGTCATAGGCGGCCTTCTTCTCGGGGTCCTTCAGGACGTCATAGGCCTCGCCCGCTTCCTTGAACTGCTTTTCGGCGTCCGGATTGTCGGAATTGCGGTCGGGGTGAAGCTCTTTCGCCTTGGTGCGATAGGCTTTCTTGATCTCGTCTGCCGAGGCGCCCTTGGAAAGCCCGAGCACTTCGTAATAGTCACGTTTGGCCATCTGGGATCTCCTTGATGTCGGAGCGCGGGGGCCGGTTCGGTATTACACCGAACCGGCCCACTTGGTCCGAAACGTGCCTCAGGCGCGCTTGTTGTCGTCGAGATCCTCGAAATCGGCATCGAGGATGTCATCGTCATCACCCCGTGCCTGATCGGCTCCCGCAGGCTCATCCTGACCGTCGTCCTGGCTGGCCTTGTAGATTGCCTCGCCCAGCTTCATCGAGGCCTCGGCCACATTCTGGATACCGGACTTGATCTTGTCGGCATTTTCGCCCTCAAGCTCGTCCTTGAGTGCGGCGATGGCCAGTTCGATCGCCTCGACGGTGGTCGGGTCAACCTTGTCGCCATGCTCTTCCAGCGATTTCTCGGTCGAATTGATGAGGCTCTCGGCCTGGTTCTTCGACTCGACAAGCTCGCGGCGGGCCTTGTCGGACTCGGCGTTCTCCTCGGCCTCCTTGACCATCTTCTCGATATCCTCGTCCGAGAGACCGCCCGACGCCTGAATGGTGATCTTCTGCTCCTTGTTCGTACCCTTGTCCTTGGCCGAAACCGAGACGATGCCATTGGCGTCGATATCGAAGGTCACCTCGATCTGCGGCATGCCGCGCGGCGCGGGCGGGATGTTCTCGAGGTTGAACTGGCCGAGCATCTTGTTGTCGGCCGCCATCTCGCGCTCACCCTGGAAGACACGGATCGTCACGGCCGACTGGTTGTCCTCGGCAGTCGAGAAGATCTGGCTCTTGTTGGTCGGGATCGTGGTGTTGCGGTCGATCAGACGGGTAAACACGCCGCCAAGCGTCTCGATACCCAGGCTGAGCGGGGTCACGTCGAGCAGCACGACATCCTTGACATCGCCTTGCAGCACACCCGCCTGAATGGCGGCGCCCATGGCGACAACCTCGTCGGGGTTCACGCCCTTATGCGGCTCCTTGCCGAAGAACTTGGTCACTTCCTCGACAACGCGCGGCATGCGGGTCATCCCGCCCACCAGAACCACCTCGTCGATCTCGGAGGCGGACATGCCGGCATCCTTGAGGGCGGCGGCACAAGGCTTCATAGATGCCTTGATCAGGTCGCCCACCAGGCTTTCGAGCTTGGCTCGAGTCAGCTTCACCACCATGTGCAGCGGCTGCCCGTCAGAGCCCATCGAGATGAACGGCTGGTTGATCTCTGTCTGCGAGGACGACGAAAGCTCGATCTTGGCCTTTTCGGCGGCTTCCTTGAGACGCTGGAGCGCCATCTTGTCCTTGGTCAGGTCAACGCCATGCTCTTTCTTGAACTCGTCGGCGAGGTAGTTGACGATCCGCATGTCGAAATCTTCACCGCCGAGGAAGGTGTCGCCGTTGGTCGCCTTCACTTCAAAGAGACCATCGTCGATTTCGAGAATGGTCACGTCAAAGGTGCCGCCGCCAAGGTCATAGACAGCAATGGTGTGCGTTTCTTTCTTATCCAGACCGTAAGCGAGCGCCGCCGCCGTCGGCTCGTTGATGATGCGCAGCACTTCGAGACCGGCGATCTTGCCGGCATCCTTGGTGGCCTGACGCTGGGCGTCGTTGAAATAGGCGGGCACGGTGATGACGGCCTGCGTCACCTCTTCACCAAGATAGCTCTCGGCGGTTTCCTTCATCTTGCCGAGGATGAAGGCGGAAATCTGGGAGGGGCTGTATTTCTCGCCCCGCGCCTGCACCCAGGCATCGCCATTGCCACCGTCGATGACGGTGAACGGCATGTTCTTCTTGTCCTTGGCGAGATCCGGGTCGTCCACGCGACGCCCGATCAGGCGCTTGACGCCGAAGATGGTGTTTTCCGGGTTGGTGACGGCCTGCCGCTTGGCGGGCTGACCGACGAGACGCTCATCCTCGGTGAACGCCACGATCGAGGGCGTGGTACGTGCGCCTTCGGAATTCTCGATCACGCGCGCCTGAGCGCCGTCCATGATCGCGATGCAGCTATTCGTGGTGCCGAGGTCAATACCAATCACTTTGGCCATGTTTTCGATCCCTTCTACTTAGGCGATATGACGAAGGCCCGACCCGTTCCGGCATCCGGCCCCCGATGAGGAGCAGACCCGCGACGTGCCGCAGTGCCTGCGTTTCTGCGCGTATATAGGCAGGGCCGCGTGGGGCTGCAAGCATTGGCACGTCAAGGAATCATGCAATTTGGTCTAAAAATGACCATCTTGCACAGAGAGGAGACCGCATGACCCGACCGACCCTGACCCTGCGCGGCGTGGATATCTACAAGGGCTGGCTCTCGCCCGGGGCGCAGGCGGCGATGGTGGACGAATTGCGCGGTGTGGTCGCACAGGCCCCGCTCTTCACGCCCGTTACCCCACGGGGCAAGGCCATGAGCGTGCGCATGACCTCTGCCGGACGTTACGGGTGGGTCACCGACCGGCGTGGCTATCGCTATGAACCGGCCCACCCCGAGGGCCTGCGCTGGCCGCCAATCCCAGAGAGCGTGCTGGCGATCTGGCGCACACTGGTCAGCGAGACTCGGCTGCCCGATTGCTGCCTGGTCAATCACTATGTCCAAGGCGCGAAGATGGGCCTGCATCAAGATCGTGACGAGGCGGATTTCTCATGGCCGGTGCTCTCGGTGTCCCTCGGCGACGACGCGCTATTTCGCGTCGGCAACTGTACACGCGGAGGCCCAACCGAATCGGTATGGCTGAATTCAGGCGACGTGCTTGTAATGGGCGGTGCGGCGCGCCTGATCCATCACGGGGTCGATCGCATACGGCCCGGCACCTCGTCGCTGTTGCAGGGCGGCGGGCGGATCAACCTGACCTGCAGGGTCGTGGATTAACGCCGCGCATCCCAACTGCGCGAGGCATATTGCCTCGTGTAAAACTCCCCCATCAGCCCGACCACCAATAGAACGATGCCCACATAGATCGGGTATTCCAGCGACGTCTTGTGCGGGAAATAGTTGATGAAAACGAACCCCCTCGCCTGATCGATATTGTGAAACAGCGGGTTCCACGAAAACATGTTGTACATGAAGGGCGGCAGGGTGTTGACCACGAACATCTTGCCCGAGGCGATCATGTTGGCGCGCTGGTAGACCGTTGCAAAGATCGAAACGAAGGTTGGAAGCCACGGCTTGATCGCCAGCAGCACCAACCCCACGGCCACCCCGGTGAACCACGCGAGCAAAACCATGCCGAAGGCCGCGATCGGCTGATAGATCGTGATCGGCGTGAAACCGACATGGTAGACGAACAGGATGACGAACATCGACAGCACCTGGATGTAGAGTGCCCCAAGCGCCGAAGAGGCTATCGCCACGATCGTGTTCATCGGGGCATGCTGCATCATCGGCGAGGATGGCCCATCCGCCCCGAGCACCGCCCCCATGCCCTTGATATGCGTGAGATACAGAAAAATCCCCGACATCATGAACAGCAAGAAATCACCGCGCAGCTTTGCGCCGCGAATGCCGAGAACCGTGAACATGAGATAAAACGCCATCACCATGATAATCACGGTCATGATGTTCAACACGAGCGCGATCACCGCATTGCCATGCGCCTGACGCACGCTCCGCACGGTTGCATGGTAGATCACGTCAAGGATGATGATCGCGGAATGCAGGCTTGATCTTGGGCGTGCGGTCTTGAACATCGGGAAAACTGCCTGAATGCCATTGGATTTCTTGTGCGGGTTTCTTGCCGTCCCATTCAGACCCTATCATAAGGGGCACCGGGTAATCCATTCATTAAGGGCGCAAAGTGGCGCCTTCCGGGCAAAGGAGCGACAATTTGGAGTACGATACGCTTGTGACAGAGATGCGGCGGCTGGCACTGGAAGCCGGCGACAGGATCATGGAAATCTACGAAGCAGATGATTTCGACGTGAAGGTGAAGTCTGACGCAAGCCCCGTCACCGAGGCCGATGAGGCCGCTGATGCGATCATTTCCGCCGGTCTTCGCGCAGCCTTCCCCGACGTGGCGCTCGTCACCGAAGAACAGGCGGCCTCGCATGGTCAAAGCGTGGACACGTTCCTGATCGTTGATCCGCTCGACGGGACCAAGGAATTCATCAACCGGCGCGGCGATTTCACCGTGAACATCGCCTATGTCGAGAACGGCACGTCCACCCGCGGTGTCGTTTACGCCCCGGCAAAGGGCCGCATGTTCTACACCCTCGCCGATGGCACTGCAGTAGAGGAGGACGGCCCGTTCGAGAAGGCCGTCCCCGGCGCGCAACGCCCCATCCGCGTGACACGTCCTGACAATGACGCGCTGATGGTCGTGGCGTCGAAGTCGCACCGCGATCAGGCAACCGACGACTATATCGGCAAATACGCCGTGAAAGACATGACAAGCGCGGGGTCCTCTCTCAAGTTCTGCCTTGTCGCCACCGGCGAGGCCGATCTCTATCCCCGTGTCGGGCGCACCATGGAATGGGATACCGCCGCCGGACATGCCGTCCTGTCCGGGGCGGGCGGGCATGTGGTGCGCTTTGACGACCACACGCCGCTAAGCTATGGCAAGGACGGCTTCGCCAACCCGTTCTTCATCGCCCATGCCCCGGGCATTGACCTTAAGAAAGCCTGACATGAGCGTACTCATCGCCATCCCCGCCCGCTACGCGTCATCCCGCTATCCCGGCAAACCCCTGGCAGAGTTGCGCGGGACAAGCGGAGAGGCCCGGTCGCTTATCCGCCGCTCGTGGGAGGCCGCCTGCGCCGTTTCGGGCGTCGACAGGGTTGTCGTGGCCACCGATGATGACCGTATCAGATCCGCCGCCGAGGCGTTCGGTGCAGAGGTGGTGATGACCTCGGAGGACTGCGCCAACGGAACCGAGCGTTGCGCCGAAGCGCATGCCACTCTTGGCGGCGGGTTCGACATCGTGGTGAACCTGCAGGGCGACGCACCACTGACCCCGCACTGGTTCGTCGAAGACCTGATCGCGGGCCTGCGCGCCGACACTGCGGCAGAGGTGGCAACCCCGGTGCTGCGCTGCGATGGTGCGGCGCTTAACGGGTTTCTGGCCGACCGCGCGGCGGGCCGCGTGGGCGGCACGACGGCGGGTTTCACCCGCGACCGCCACGCCCTCTACTTTTCCAAGGAAGTGATCCCGTTCACCCCGACGCGCTATGCCGACGATGCGCAGACCCCGGTCTTTCACCACGTCGGCGTCTATGCCTACCGCCCCGGGGCGCTCGCCGCCTATCCCGGCTGGTCGCCGGGACCGCACGAAGGGCTGGAAGGGCTGGAGCAGTTGCGCTTTCTGGAAAACGGCCGCGCCGTGCTCTGCGTGGAGGTCGAGGCCCGCAACCGTCAGTTCTGGGAGTTGAACAACCCCGAGGACGTGCCGAAGATCGAAGCGATGATGCGCCAGATGGGGCTGGACTGACCGCCGCCTTAACGGCGACGCAAGGCGTTCCGCGAGACTACCGTGTTTACTTTGCGGATGGCACAAACTTAAAGGGCTCCAAATCGGGTTGTGTCCTTCGGCCCGACGACATTCGGATAGATTCGCCGTGACACATACCCACTCTTCCACTCCAGACCCATGTGCACACCAGCCCGGCCTGTGTTCGGTCGTCTGCACCACCTACAACCATGCAAAATACGCAAGGGCCGCAATCGAAAGCATCGTGGCTCAGGATTACAGGCCGCTGGAGATTATCGTCATCGACGATGGATCGACTGACGACAATGTCGCGGTCATCAAGGCGGCGCTGTCGGAAAGCGATGTGCAATACACGCTCCTCACTCAGGAAAACACGGGCAATGTCGCTGCGAACATAAACCGCGCGCTGGCTGCGGCGACGGGCGAGTTCGTGCTTGCCACATCGCTTGACGACCTGCTCTTACCGGGCTGCATCTCGTCCAAGATGCCCCTCATGCTCGAAGATCACTGCTTGGTGATGGTCGGGAATTCCACGATGTCCGAGATGGACATGTCCGGCAAGATCACCCGTGCCGAGGTGCGCAACCCCGTCTTTGGCCACGAGACAGCCAATTGCCATGATCTGCTGGAAATCGAGTTTGCCACCGCCGGGGCCTTTTTCATGCAGGGCACTGTCCTGCGGGCCGATTGCGTCAAGGCCATCGGCGGCTACGACGAGGATATCGCAGGGGACGACTTGATCCTGCGAACGAAACTCTGGAAGCACCTGATCTCAAACCCCGCCTTGCGCTGCATCTTTCTGCGAGAGCCCGGCTGTGTCTACCGCAAGCATGGCGAAAACCTGCACCGCAACACGCTCCGGCAGTTGCGCACGTTGATAGACTGGCGCAACCGCTTTTTTCCCGACCGGCCGTTGCCCACTATCGCCAAGCGCCGCGCCTGCAACTATTTCTCAGAGTGCCTTGCCAAACGCGATCATGCCGCCTTGCAGGAGGCGCTCGCCCTCGATCCACTCATGCCCGGACTGTATTCATCGTATCGCTATAGCTGGGGTTATTACCGACGCTCCATCAAGCACGCACTTCGGCGCTTATTTCTGCCGACGCACCGGTAACGGTCGGGCTTTTCGGGCAGCTCAGGCCAGCCGACGCACGCATTCGATAACATACTCTGTCTGTGCCTCGGTCTGCGCGGGGCACATGGGCAGGCTGATGATCTCACCGGCCAGACTTTCGGTTAACGGAAAGTCACCGGTGGAAAAGCCGAGAGCCGAATAGGCGTTCTGCAAATGTGGCGGGATAGGGTAATGGATCACCGTGCCGATACCCGCCTCGGCCAGGCGCGCCCGGAACTGATCACGCTCCGGATGGCGCAACACATAGAGATGCCAGACCGGCTCTGCCCAATCCGGAACGAACGGTGCCACAAGCCCGGCCTCCATGAATGCGCGCGTATACCTGCCTGCAATCACGCGGCGTCGATTCGTCCAGTCATCCAACGCGCGCAACTTGGTTGACAGCACCGCCGCCTGGACTGGGTCGAGACGGCTGTTCACGCCCTGCATCTCATGGTGGTATTTTTCTTCCGATCCATAGTTGCGCAGCAACCGGACCCGGTTTTCCACCGCGCGGTCTGACGTCGTGAGCGCTCCTGCATCGCCAAAAGCCCCGAGGTTCTTGGTGGGATAAAAACTCCAGGTGGCAGTGCCTGTGCTGCCGACGGGGCGCGATCTGTATCTGGCACCATGCGCCTGCGCGGCATCTTCGAGCAGGCCGATACCGTGGGCATCTGCTATGGCCTGCAACGCATCAAGATCCGCAGGCTGACCATAGAGGTGAACAGGCACAATCGCCTTGGTGCGGCTCGTGATCGCGTTCTGCACCCCGTCCGGGTCGATGTTGTAGGTGGTCTCGAGAGGCTCGACTGGGACAGGTACGGCCCCGCATTGGCTGACGGCGAGCCATGTCGCGATAAAGGTATTCGCCGGCACGATCACCTCGTCCCCCGGCCCCACACCAAGCGCCATCAGGCCCAGCCTCAGCGCATCCAGACCATTGCCCAATCCGACACAGGCTTCTGCTCCGACATACCGCGCAAAGGATGTTTCGAAATCCTCCACCTCCGGGCCCAAGATAAAACTGCCGGAATGCAGCACGCGCAATACCGCTCCATCCAGGTTCTCCCGGAGTTCGTCACAGGCGGCGGACAAATTCAGGAACGGAACCTTCACCTTGAACCCACAGCCTTGAGAAACTCGTCTCGATCGCGAATATAATCATTTTCCTCGTAACGCGCCGAAGCCATCACCATGCAGACGGCGCCGGACGAGAAATTGTCGAGATAACGCCACATCATCGGACAGATGTAGATCCCGAAATAAGACCGGTTCAGGTGAAACCTTTGCTCTTTGAAGCCGTCATCGAGAACCACATCAAAGCTGCCGGACATGGCGATCATGAACTGGTGCAGCCCCTTGTGTGCATGCGCGCCCCGATCCGAGCCGCCCGGAACATCGTAAAGATAGTAGACGCGCTTTATGTCGAAGGGAATATGGTTCATCCCCTCTATAAAAGTGAGATTGCCCCGGACATCCTCGATCTTGGGCAGGTCGATCAACTTGCAGTCTTCAAGCGGCACGTCAGTCTCCACGTTCTGGAGGGAGTGATATAGGGTGATCCCATGCATTGCCGGGGCGGCACGAGTGTGGGGCTTGGTCTTGCGATGCATTGCCCCTTTCGGAATGTGTCTATCATATTGTAGTTGGGGATCAATCTAATAGACCGGGCACAGGCCTGGCTCCAACTTGCAGCGATGGAAAGGTTGAGATGGTTAAGAACAAGAAACTCCTTCTGATCGGCGCAGGAGAATTCGCGGATATAGCCTACGAGTATTTCACCGTCGATTCTGAATTCGAGGTCGTCGGGTTCGCCGTGGAACGGGAATTCCTGAGCGAGAGCGAAAAGTTCGGATTGCCGGTGGTCGCGCTAGAAGAGGCCGAAGAACATTTCGCGCCCGCGTCCGTCTGGGCACATGTCGCGGTGACCTCCACCAAGCTCAACCGCGTGCGCGAGCACCTCGTCGGATGCGCGCGTGACAAGGGCTACTCACTGGCCAGCTACATCAGTAGCCATGCCTTCGTCTGGCGCACGGCAAAACTGGGCGCGAACGTTTTCATATTTGAGAACAACGTTGTTCAACATGGTGTCGATATAGGAGATGGCGTCGTTCTGTGGAGCGGCAACCACATCGGTCACCAAAGCACCATCGGTGATTTCTGCTTCGTCTCCTCACATGCGGTGGTGTCGGGGTATTGCAACATCGGGCGCCGTTGCTTTGTCGGTGTGAACGCAAGCTTTGCAGACAACATTACCATAGGAGAGGACTGTTTCGTCGCGCTCGCGGCAGTCGTGAACAAAAGCTTTCCCGACCCGGGCCAGATCCTTTCGGGGCATCACGCGGAACCTTCGCGTGTCTCGACCTATCGCTATTTCAAACTCGAGACCTGAAATCATGAAATGGCGTAAACTGGGCCGCGTCTATTGTCCTGACGGTGTACCGGATTGGGCCAGACACAGCTTCATGACACCTGTGCCTCTACAGATAACCCCTGATGTGATCCGAATCTGGGGCGGCTTTCGCGACGCGGCGGGGATCAGCAGGATCGGCTGGATAGATGTGGCACGCGATGATCCGATGCGCGTGCTTGAGATCTGCGAACAGCCTGCGCTTGATCTCGGCGATCCGGGCATGTTCGATGACAACGGCGTCATTCTGGGCGATGTGATCGCGCTGCCCGACGGAACACTGCGGATGTATTATGTCGGCTTTCAGCTGGTCGCAAAGGCCAAGTTTCTGGCCTTCACCGGCCTCGCAACAAGCAACGATGGTGGCGTCAGTTTCCTGCGTCTGCAGCCGACCCCGGTTCTGGATCGCGCGCCACAGGCACCGTTCATCAATGCCCTGCATTCGATCCTGCCGGTGGCAGGTGGTTATCGGGCCCAAATTTCATGCGGCCAGCGCTGGCAGAAGATCGCGGGCTTCACCTACCCGCAATATAACTGCTGGACCGTTTTCAGCGAAGATGGCTTGCATTTCGATATGAGGACCGCGACCCCGACCCTTGATGTGAAGGGGCAGGAATATCGGATCGGCCGCCCGCGCGCCAATCGCCTGTCCGATGGCAGCTACGAGATGCGCGTGACCTCCGACACGCTGTCAAAGCAGTATGCCTGCTACAGGGCGGTGTCGCCGGATGGGATCAATTGGGATCGCACCGAAGACGCAGAACTTCCACGCGGAGACCGCGGCGCATGGGACGATGAAATGACCTGCTATCCGGCGCGCCTTGATACCACCTCAGGGGAAAGTTTCCTCTTTTACAACGGCAACAACATGGGCGAGACTGGCTTGGGTGTTGCCTTGCTGGAGAACACTCCATGACCGATCTCGAAATTCGCCGCTATGACAGCGATCGGGCCGACACATGGGATGACTTTGTCAGGAGATCGAAAAACGGGACATTTCTGTTCCAGCGCGGGTTCATGGACTACCACGCCGACCGGTTTTCGGACCACTCACTCATGATTTACGAGGGTGACGCACTCTTGGCGGTGCTGCCCCTCAACCAGACGGATGAAGCCCTGGTTTCACACGGAGGGCTGACATATGGCGGTATCGTCTCTGGCAGCAAAATGAGCGCAACACGCATGCTGGGAGTCTTTGATGCTCTGGAGGCCTATATGCGCAAGCAGGGCATCGGGACAATGCTCTACAAACCGGTGCCGCATATCTACCATGCACAGCCCGCCGAGGAGGATCTCTACGCGCTTTTCACCAAGGGAGCCGAACTAATCCGTGTCGATGCCTCGGCCACGATCGCTTTGCCGCGCCGGTTGCCCTTCGGCAGCGGCAAGAAAGACGGCTTGCGCAAGGCGCGCAAGTCGGGTCTGGAGGTTCGCGAAAGCACGGATTGGGCGCAATGCTGGGCGCTCCTCACGCAGGTTCTCTCGGAAAGACATGATGTGAAGCCCACACACAGCCTCGAAGAAATCCAGTTGCTCAACAGGCGCTTTCCGGCACACATCCGCCTGGTCGGTGCGTTCGACGGTAGCGAGATGATATCGGCTCTCGTGATTTTCGATTGCGGTGACACAATCCATGCTCAGTATATCGCATCGTCGGAACAAGGCCGTCGTAACGGCGGCGTCGACCTCATTGTTCAAACGCTTGTCGAGACAGACTATGCGGATCGCCAGTGGTTCGACTTCGGGATTTCCACTAGCGACCAAGGCCGAACGCTAAATGATGGTCTGTCACAGCAAAAGGAAATGTTCGGGGCAAGAACAACGGTCTATCAACAATTCAGATGGCAGTTATGAGTATCAGACGCGACTGACCGTTAGGGTGACCCGCCACTGAGGGTCGATCCAGCCGGAAGCGGAAACCTTTGAGTGACCTGCTCCCCTCTGAGTCCGCGTTTTTCAGTTAGCTCTGTTCAGGGTTTGGTCCTCTCTTGACCGTTGGTGATACTCCCACGGAGTGAGCCCGTCG
>MDTG01107675.1_pt1 | contig 15375 bp, 11 predicted proteins | sample 811421 | NCBI WGS metagenome assembly MDTG01 (sample SAMN05326645, study PRJNA326480) | marine metagenome | isolation source: seawater | place: Pacific Ocean: South East | collected 2011
GTTATGTACGGCTCCCTTTGTGGCGGAATAAGTAAATACTCGGGAGAGAGGATTGAGTCCCGAGATTGAGCCCACGTTTATAATGCTTCCCCCTTCGCCACGCTCCACCATGTGTTTTCCGAAGGTCTGGCAGGCAAGAAATACGGCTTTGAGGTTTACGTCGAAAATCCTCTGGAACTCATCGGCCGGAATATCGAAAAAAGGTGTCGGTGAGTTTATTCCGGCTCCATTCACCAGTATGTCGACCTTGCCCGACCTTTCCACCACGTGGTCGAGGAGGTTTTGCAAACTTTCGGTTTCACCCACGTCGCAAGCCGCAAAGTAAGCCGATCCGCCGGCTTCCTCAATTTCATTGAGTTTTTGCCTAGCTTTTTCCTCGTTGCGACCAACTACAACGACCTCGGCGCCGGCCTTTGCAAGTCCTGTGGCCATCGCCCCGCACAATTCGCCGGTACCTCCAATGACTACGGCAGTTTTCCCCGAGAGGCTAAACAGTTCTTCTAGATAATTCATGCTTTTGGTTTATGTATTCTGTTTGGCTAGCGTACCACTCGGGCTCCGCCTCCACCTTTAACTTTTTCTACTTCGGCCAAGGTGGCCATCGAGGTGTCACCCGGAGTGGTCATGGCAAGAGCCCCGTGAGCGGCACCGTATTCAACGGCTTCCTGAGGGTCACCCGTGGCGAGAAAGCCGTAGATGAGGCCTGATGCAAAACTGTCCCCGCCTCCCACGCGGTCGAGGATTTCAAGATTCTCTCGGTGGGTGGCTTCGTAAAAGTTTCCGTCCGCCCAGCAGATCGCTCCCCAGTCGTTTATTCCTGCTGACTTGACTGTTCTCAAAGTGGTGGCAGTGGCCTTGAAGTTGGGAAAAGCGGCAACGGCTTGCTCGATCATGGTTTTGAACTTGTCCACCTCGATATTCGAGATGTTTTCGTCCAAACCTTCTACTTCAAAGCCTAGGCACGCGGTGAAGTCTTCCTCGTTACCGATCATGACGTCGACGTGTTCGGCAATATGGCGGTTTACTTCCCTCGCTTTGTCTTGTCCTCCAATCGACTTCCATAGAGATGGACGGTAATTTAAATCGTAAGAGACAATGACTCCATGTTTCTGAGCTGCCCGAACGGCTTCGATGACGACCTCGGCGGAATTTTTGGAGAGGGCTGCAAAGATTCCACCAGTGTGGAGCCAGCGCGCACCTTGCCGGCCGAAGACGTCGTCCCAGTCGATATCCCCGGGTTTCATTTGAGAGGCGGCCGTATTCCCTCTGTCCGAAGTTCCTGCGGCTCCACGCAGTCCATAGCCTCTTTCGGTGAAATTGATGCCATTGCGCACATCCCGTCCGATGCCGTCGAAAGGTACCCAGCTAACTAGATCAGTATCTACTCCTCCTTGTAATATGAAATCTTCGAGTAGACGACCAATGTCGTTGTCTGCGAAGGCTGTGGCGATGGCGGTTTTCAAGCCAAAGCAACGCCTAAGGCCTCGGGCCACGTTGTATTCTCCGCCACCTTCCCATACTTCAAAGGCACGAGTGGTGCGAACCCTACCTTCTCCCGGGTCGAGACGAAGCATGATTTCGCCTAGGGAAACAAGATCCCATCGGCATTCTTCGGAAGGACGTATATCTAAAACTGACATGATGAAATATGTATTATGGTGTATGGAATTGTGACCCGATGCTCAGGAAGCCAGTGAAAGGCCGCTGCGATCCCATTTTTCTAAGCCGCATTGTTCCGCAACTTCGTCGAACTCGTCGAGTTCTTTTTCGCTGAATAGAAGACCTCCGTTTCGTTCCGAGCGCTCGGCGAATCTTGCCTCTATTTGGCCTGGCATAAGGCAGTTCTCGTTCCCTTCTTTGAGAATATCGTCCAGAACTGCCTTGAGGTTTTCGCTTTGCGTTCGTTGGTGAGCGAAGCATCCGGCGTCGAAGGCATCCGGGTGAATCACTTGAAAAAAGAAATTGCAGCAATACTTTTCACCCGAGACGGTTCCGGGTATGCCACGAATAGTTGAAAGGGAACCGCCAGTCATGGCCCCGAGGATTTCATTGAGCAGTCCAAGCCCGTAGCCTTTGTGCGCGGCAAAGGGTAGGAGGGCTGCCGCGGCATGAGGGTCGGTGGTGGGTTGACCATCCTTGTCTACCGCTGCATTGGGAGGAAGTGGTTGGTTTTCCCGTTTGAGCTGTTGAACGCGACCCATGGCAATGACAGAGGTCGCCCAGTCGATGACTACGGGGAAGCCGATGGCTTCAGTGGTCGGTAAGCCCCAAGAGTGAGGGTTTGTTCCCAAGGTGGGTGTTTTACCACCAAATGGCACGACTTCGGCGAGGGTGGAGGTGCAGTTTGTGTAGGCGTAGTAACCTTTGCGTGCGGCGTGCATGACGTAACCGCCTCCCCATAGGTAATGAAACGCATTGTCTATTGCAATGGTGCCGGAGCCATGCTTGTCGGCCATTTCGATGCAGGTGTCGATGGCTTGATAGGCCACGGCTTGGCCTAGCTTCTTGTTGGCATTCCAAGTCTGACAGGCATCGAAGCGACTATCCTTTACTTCAATGGCTGCGCCGGGCGTGCAACCACCCACGGCCGAACCAAATAATTCGTCCAGATGGAGAGCCTTGAGTGCGTTGTGTGTACGAATCCCGTGCTTAGTCGCATAAGCGGAAAAGGTTGCGGCTGCCGATGATTCGTCCGGGTGAAAGCCTCGGTGTTCAAAAACGCTGCGCACGAGGGAATCGTGAGATTCTTGGGGAACGACGTAAAAAGTGTCTTCCATGAGAAAGGGGAAAGATAGTGGCGATCGTTTTAGGTTGTAGGAGAAGGAATGGTGACCTCGTTTGCCTGAGCCAATGGCTGTTCGCCTTTCAGCACATGGATGAGATTACGAACGGCCATGCCTGCTTGACGTTGTACTGACTCGTAGGTTCGAGAGCCTATGTGTGGAGTGATTACGGTGTTTGGTGCGGATAGCAAAGGGTGATCTGATGCCGGGGGCTCTTCTTCCATGACGTCGGTTCCGTAGCCTCCGAGCTTTCCGGATTTCAGAGCCTCCACCATGGCGGCGGAGTCTACCAATTCACCTCTTGCACAGTTTAGAACGATGGCACCGTCTTTAAGGGAGGCGATACTCTGTGAGTTCAACATGTAACGAGTTTCAGGTGTCAGGTTGACATGTAAGGAAACTACGTCCGCTTCCGCCATTGTTTCGCCAAGCGAGGAACAACGTTTTATCTTGTGAGCATCGGCAAACTCCTCGTCCCAGTAAAGGTCGAAGGCCTTCACTTCCATACCGAAGGCTTTTGCTCGTATGGCGACTTCCTTGCCTATTCTGCCCAGACCCAAGATAGCGATGGTTTTGCCCATGATCTCGTTGCCTGTGAGACGTTTCCATTCTCCACTTCGGGTAACGTTGGCTTCCTCCACCAAGTTGCGAACCAGAGCCAGAAGAAGGGCAAAGGTATGTTCGGCAACCGTCGTATGGTTGACCCCGGGGCAAAAAGTGACGGGGATTCCCTTTGCCGTGGCGTGCTCCATATCGATCTTGTCTATACCTATTCCGTACTTGGCGATCACCTTGAGTCGTGGAAGCGCTTTGTCTATGACATCCGCCGTGATTGAGTCGTCTCCGCAAAGAAAGGCGTCGAGATCGCCCGCCAGTTCGAGCATTCGCTCTTCGGATAGCGGACCACGTTCACAGACGAGTTCATAGCCTTCGTCGGCAAGCAATTGATGGTGTTCGCCTGGCGTATCTTGAAAAGAGGTGGTGGATACTAGTACTCGGAGCATAGGGAAAACCTTAATTAGTTAGGCTCGATCAACTGTTCTCGCAAGGCAAAAAGCCAGTTGCCATGGGTGCTTTGCGCCTTTTTCTATGTTTCGGACAAAAGCTGTCTCTCAATCAACCTAAAATCTAAATAACAATGAGCAAAGGAACCAAGATTCTCACCTTTTTCGGATTGGCGTTAGGAGCGTGGCTTATAGCCCATGCCCAGCTTTCACAACCACCTTCCGGGGGACCGCCATCCACTCCGCCGAAATTACCGACCCGTATTCCCCCTCCTCCGAGCTTTGCCATGTCGGGTAGCGATACTGGTAAATTCCAAATCGTTAGTGCCGAGTACTATTCCCAAGATGCAAAGCCCTTCCTCTACAAGCGCCTAGTGAAGTTCGATACCGAGACCGGCGAAGCTTGGGTGCTCCATTCGGCTAGGGGCGAACGTGGTGAAGTGCGCAAGTGGTTGCCTATGCTTGGACAGTGAGACCCAAGGGTCGTGGTCCGGTCCAGAGACTTTGGACAATATCGGGAGAGTCCTTAGTGCTCGCAAACGCAGGCGTATTCCTTGAAGTCACAGCCATTGCAATCACTGAGGTTCAGGTTGAATTTTTCTGTTATCAGATCGGATTTCTGAGTATTTTTAGTTCTCACTATGACAGGCAAAGCTTTGCCCTTTGGGAAGGATTGATTTGAGACTAGCGAGTCGCCGTCTTTTGAGAATTCGAGGTAGGTGGGGTTTGATCGGTTTCCACCAATTAAGGTGACAATTTGATCCCCGATGGGGACGACTTTCCCGTCCGTCACTGCCGAGATCCGAATTTTGAGATCTTCTATGACGAGGAATTCGAGGTGAGGCGTTACCGAGGTGATGAGTCTTCCACCGTTGGGACCACTTTCCTTTTGTGATTTCGCTTGGTTGTCAGTTAGAGCGTGCTGGTGATCGTCTTTTCCGCTGTGATTGTGACCATGCCCATGTTCATGTTCGTGTCCATGCCCATCGTCGTGTGGGTGCCCATGGTCTTCATCGCAAGAGGTCCATAGCATGGTAGCGAGAGATGCGGTGAGCGTGAGTATTTTTCGCGTATTGAATTTCATCTTTGAATCTTTCATATTTGGTTTGTGGCTTGTCGTTTTTATAAAATCAAGTGTTCAGATGAATATCCTTGGCAAGCATCGATTCCACCGGTTTGCGACAGAATGTATAGAAGAGCGCGGGCGTGACCGCTAGACCGAGGATAGTCGAAGTGACCAAGCCTCCCGCAATGGCTATGGCAACGGGTCCAAGAATTTCTCGTCCCGGTTCATGGATGGCCAGAAGGATTGGGACGAGAGCTATTCCAGCGGAGAGAGCCGTCATGAGGATGGGTGATAATCGTTCGAGTGTGCCTCGTTCCACCATTTTTCTAGTAAAGCCTTCCTCTTCATTACGCATTAGATGTAGATAGTGGGTAAGTAGCATAATGTTGTTGCGAGCGGCAATTCCGCTCACTGCGATAAAACCGACTAAGGTGGCGATGCTTACGTTGTCTAACGTGTACTTTGTGTAGAGCACGGCCCCGACAAGGGAAATGGGAATGATTCCCAGAGTAAGAAAGACCAATGGCAAGCTTCGGTAGTGGCAATAGAGGAGAAAGAAGACGAGTATGAGGAGAATAGTTGAAGCATAGAAGATTGATGAGGTAGCGTCACGTTGAGCAAGATATTCGCCTTCGAGTGAGATAGAGTAACCTTTGGGCAAGTTAACTTTTTCGGTAAGCTCTCTTTGGAGTCGCTCGACTATAGCGTTGAGGTCTTCTGTCGTTGGGTTGATGGAGACGACGAAGCGTCGGCGGGAATTTTCCCGGAGGATCATATTCGGTCCTGTCGCCTGTCTTATGTCGGCTACGCGTTCGAGAGGGATCCTTTGCCCGCTTAAGGTATCGACATAGGTTTGCTTGAGAAGTTCCGGATTTTCTCTCCATTGCCTTGGAAGTCGCAGCACAAGATCGTATTTTCGAGTACCTTCGTAGATCTCGGAGACTTTTTCTCCCGCCATAAGGGTGGCGAGCTCTTTGTTTAGGTCTCCGGGTGCAACACCATAGGCAAGAGCTCGTTTCCAGTTTGGTTCAATGCGCAACTGGGGCACGGAAGCTTGTTGTTCCGGGCGAGCTTCCTCAAGTCCGGGAATACCGCGTGCGATATCTGCTACTTGGGAACCGATGCGGCGGAGTTCGCTTAGTTCCGGACCGAATATTTTGATCGCAACTTTTGCGGAAACGCCACTCAACATATGTCCCACGCGATCTGCCAGAGGCCCGCTGATAGCACTAAACGTTCCGGGAATACTACGCATTGCAGCTCTAATTTCTTGCAATAGTTCCCCTTGCTTCCGCTTCGAGGGTTTGTCGAACTCGATATCGAATTCAACTGTTGAGACCGGTACGACGTGATCGCCACGTTCCGCTCGCCCTGCCCTGAAGCCTACGGTCTTTATGCCCGGTATGTTGAGGAGGAGTCCTTGAGCCACATGCGCTAGTTCAGTCGTGGTTTTGAGCGAAGTTCCGGGAGCCGTCGTCATCGCAACCAAGGCAGAGGGTTCCTGAAAGGGTGGAAGAAAGTTTCCACCCATTTCCCTGAAGGATTTGTAGCTTAAAAATAGAAGCACTATGATCAAGGCAAAGACCACAAATGGCTGCGAAAGCGAGAACCTCAGCCAAGTCGCTGCAAAAGCCCGCTTGATCCCTCGGCTTAGAAAACTTTCTTCGTTTCGAGCTTTGCAGAGTTTTTCCGGAAGTAAGTAGTAGCAAAGTACCGGGATGACCGTAAGGGCTACTAAGAAAGAGGCCGCCATGCTTACAATCGTTGCGATGGCGATGGGCGTGAACAATCTGCCTTCTACTCCGCTCAATGCCAAGAGGGGAAGAAATACGAGCACAATCAAGAGGGTAGCATAGAATATGGATGATCGAACTTCGCTCGAAGCGCTTGCGATGACTCTTATCCTTGGTTCGGGTATTAAACGGCGGGAGTTTTCTCGCAGACGTCGAAAAATGTTTTCCACGTCCACTATCGCGTCGTCCACCACCATTCCAATGGCAACCGCCAATCCGCCAAGGGTCATCGAGTTTACGCCAATATCGAAAATGTCAAAAACCAATGCAGTGATCGCAAGCGAAAGAGGAATGGCGGTCAAAGTGATTAGGGTGACGCGTAAGTTGAGTAGAAACAAAAAAAGAACAATGCTGACTAGCAAAGCTCCGTCCCAAAGAGCCTTTTCTAGATTTCCAACGGCGAGATCGATGTAGTCACCCTGCTTGTAAAGAGGAATGATTTCGGTGCCCTTTGGCAGTGAAGGCTTTAATTCTTCCAAGGCTTGTTCTAATTTTGAAGTTAGGGCCAGTGTGTCGAATCCGGGAGATTTTCTAACGCTCATAATCACTCCGGGGTAACTTTTCCGGGTTTGGTTGGGATTGACGGTGTCTGAATAAACGCCCATGCCTGCGTCACCCCGCATTGGTTCGACGCCCCAAGAAACTTCTGCTACGTCTCGAATGCAAAGGGGGCGATCGTTACGATAAGCAACCACTACGTTTCCGATGGCATCAAGATCTTTGGTCATTGCTAGGTTGCGAACCATGATTTCTTGACTCCCTTCCGTAAGAAAGCCGCCCGTAGTGTTCTTTACCGAAGCAGCTGACGCCAAACGCAGTTGTTCAAAGTTTACTCCGTGCATGAGCATTTTTTTTGGGTTTGGGCTGACCTGTATTTGTTTTACACCTCCTCCCATGGTTTGAATCTCAGCTATCCCCGGTATGGCTTGAAGACGTCTAGCCAGCACCCAGTCTGCGATGGTTCTGAGTTCACGCGGGTTGGTTGCCCCAGTAGCGTCTCTCAATCCCACTAGCATTATTTCGCCCATTAGTGATGTGACGGGAGTTAGGTGGGGTCGTATTTCCGCAGGTAACTTGGGAACCACGCTTGCCAGGCGTTCTTGAACAAATCTCCGGGCATCATAAATGTCCATGTCCCAACTGAACTCTACGAATATCAGAGAAAGGGAGACATCGCTGGTTGAGCGAATGCGATCCACGCCAGTTACTCCCATGAGAGCATTTTCCAGTGGTATGGTCACAAGTTGCTCTACTTCTTCCGGAGCGTATCCTGGCACTTCGGTAAGCACGGTAACCGTCGGTTTTGTTAGGTCCGGCAGTACGTCTACGGGCAATTCCAAAGCCTTTTTCGACCCAAGAAACAACGAGGTGGTCGCCAGTGCGAGAATCAGCGCCCTTTGGTAGAGAGAAAAACTTATTAGCTTGTCGAGCATGGTGTTTAGACGACTATCGAATCTTTTCTCTTGCTCCAAAGGCGCTGCGACAAGAGTGCGGTCAGTAATGTCATTGCCGCGGCATAGATCATCAATACGAGACCGAATTTGTCTTCAGATAACCCATCATGGCTATAAGATTGATGGTCGCTTTTTCCCCCTCCGTCTTTTTTTCCTGGAATCATGTCCGAACCGTCTTCGTTGTGCTCGTGCCCGTGAGCTGCGTCCAAGGCTTCCTTCAGTGACGGGCCATTGCCGCTATCCGCGAATGCTAGAGGATAGGAACCCCGAGTGACTACTTCGTCACCGGGGAATAGACCGCTCACGATTTCGACGAATTCGTCATTAGTTTCGCCAATTACTACTGGCACCGGTAAAAAAGCGTTTGGCAACTCGAAGTCCTTGACGAAGACGATGCGGTTGGTCGGGTCTCCTTGCACGGTGGAGTTTGGTACGCTCAATACCTTTTCCCGAGAACTTTTGACTATGGAGAATTCGATTCGCATCCCTGGCCTTAATTGTCCATCCGGATCGTTGATTTCAAAAATACCCTCTAGAGCTCCTGCACTACGATCTACTTCCAAGTTGAAGCGAATTAGGTGAGCTTCGATAGCCGTCTCGCCCAGAGCGGGTACCCGAATTCGGGCCAATGCACCGATTTTCACTGCAGCGACTTCCGACTCGGGGATTTTCGCTACTGCCCATAAGGTTGAACGATCCGCTACGTCCAACAGTTCTCGCTCGGGTTCCACAGGTTCGCCCACTCGCACGTGCGAACTCACGACAATGCCGCTCCGAGGCGACCGAAGTTCAATTGTCGGTGGCGGATTACCAGGTTGCCGGCTTTCTACTTTTAGTAGGGTTTGGTTGGCTTCGACCCAGTCGCCTTCGTACGCGCTAAGGCTGATTACTCGTCCTGCAATCCTTGTAGAGAGAACGGAACGATTAGCGGGAATTTCTTCGACACGCCCAATCGCAAACACTGTGCTTTCGAAAGCCCGTTCCTTAGCCTGTTCGGTCTCGATGCGTAAGTTGCGTACACCTGTCTCGTCCAGAATTACAGCGCGAGTTGCCGGATTTGTATGGTCGCGGGGTTCACCGAACAACCAGATTGGCAACAAGAGAATCAAAGAAAGTGGCAAAAGAAATGGTATTTTCATGTTTTTTGGATAATTATTTTATCTTGTGGGCAAAACCTCATTTGGAATAAATTGCGGAGTTGGGTAATCGCCCATTACCTCTCTCAGGCGTGCTTTGGTCAAATGGAAGTTAACAATAGCCTCAAGGGCAGCGTTCTTTTGTGCCAACAACTGTTCTTGCGCTCTTTGCACTCGAAGCAAACTGGTTTGGCCTTTGCGGTAAGCGGACTGAAAGTCGGCTAGGTTCTTTTCCGCCAATTGCAAAATTTCACCCGATGCTTCTTTGGCTAATCGCCAAGCATCTCGGGTTGCTCTTAAGGCTTGAGCGTATTCGTTACGGACTCGAAACCTCAGTGCTTGGCTTTTTCTTTCGGCTTTTATGCGATCGAATCTCGCTTGTTCCATAGTGTCCGCATTTTTTTGACGGAAAGGAATAGGAATAGAAACCCCTAGTCCCGCAATCGTATTGTGGCTCAATCCATCGGTAGGAAAGAATGAACGTTCTCTTTCAAGGAACATGCTTACTTCAACATCAGGTATACGCTTTGACTTTTCTAAATTTAACGCTGCATAAGTTGCATCGGTTCTTGCCATCGCGAGAGCATAGTCTGCTCGTCTTTCCAGTATTTCCTCAAGTGACATTTGTCTTTTCGGTTCTTCCGCCGGTAGTTCCAGTTTTTTCTCGAGGCTTAAGTCATCATCGGGTTCTATTCCTAGCAGTTGCTTAAGTTTAATAGATTCTTGTTTTTCATTAGAGGTCAGTTCTGTTTCAGCTTGTTCCAGTGTCCGACCTGTTAGTTTGGCTTGCGACAAGTCAAGAGGAGAAGCCTCCCCAATGACCACTTGCTTTTGAATGAAGTTTACAATTTCGGCGTTGATTTTAATTATTGATCGCTGTCCTTCAGTCCTTTCTTTTGCTGCGATCAAGCCGATTACAGTCTCATCGACTTCGGCAGCCAATCGCCAACCATGCTTCGCGAGTTCCGCCTCTGCTGAATTTACTTGCCGTTTTCTTAATTCTCTTTCTCGACGCAACCGAGATGAGATTGGAAAGCTTTGACGTATCGCTACTTCAAAGTTCCCCTCATTTTGATTGTTTCCAAAGGCATCGCCTTTTGAGGATACTTCCAACTTCGGGTTGGACAGTCTCCCGGAAAGAAGCAAGCGCCTTTTCGCTTGCTCCACGCTGGGTTCGGTCACTCGTAAGTCGCGGTTGTGAAGGAAAGCCATTCGAATAGCCTCGTTCGTTGATCGCAATAACACTTCTTTCCCTCCCGAAGTAGCACTGCACAGAATGCTAAAAAGTATAAGAGTAATAGGTTTTGAATATATAAGAACTTTTGAAGTTTTCATGAGTAAGAAAAAGATGCGTTCAATCCCGAAGAAACTTTTCATATTAGCGAGAATTTCGGGAATAGAATGGAGGATTCGAAACGGATTGAGATTCTTGCTTGCAAGTGATCCGTGAGGATTGAAGCTCACGCTTAATCCGAACGAGGCGAATCGCCTTGGAGATCAAAGAAGAAATCTGCCTGTAAAAGGCGGAGAGGAATCGTTCGCCTGGGTAGGGTAGGTTGCTTGACCTATAGAAAATCGAAGGGCATTTGCTCCCAACGCAATTCGTCTGTCGACCATGTCGCGAATGGGTAGGATGGAAGACAAGGGGAGATGTTTGTGCTGCTGAACTTTGAAGAGAGATGCAGCAGGAAAATCCAGCATGCAGTCGTCCGAACAAGGAGCAGGTTTCTCTTCGTTGTGATGAGCATACCCTTTATCCTCCAAGCATAGGGAGTTGCCTAAACTTTCTTCATGATGGTGTGGTTCGGATCCAAGCAAAGAAAGCAGTCCACAAAACGTTGGTACACCGTTACCCATCGGTATAAGTGCAAGCATGGTTAGCAGCGAGATAGGGTATAGACGAATCATGGCCTTTTATCCTCTGAAAATATATTTACTCTCGTTCCCTTAACTGTCAAGCCCATGGAAGGCATGCCTTTCGGGAGAATTACCGAAGCAAATTGTGCACGTGGTAAACGATAAGATCATTGGCGAGCGGTTCGCCTTTAGCTGTCTTCAATGCCTTAAGTGAGATTTCGTAGAGACGTCGATCCTGCATTTCAGACAGTATGAGATTCACGGTTTTTCCGTCTTCCGAAAGGGAGACCTTGGTCGGTTCTAGGGTTTTTACTCCGACTTGAGGGGAGCCATAACCTTGGTGGTACTTGTAGGCGTAACTCTTTATCGCGTAGGATTTAGGAGAACTTACGATTGCTTTGTCCATCGGCACTGTGAAAGTCATGTCGAAGCCTTTTTTCGAAAGGTTCATTTTTAGGACGTCCGCTGGGGTTCGTCCGTTCCAAGTGAGAGTTTGGATGCCTTGGTTGCCTGCCCAACCATGTGCACTGTGACCTATCCAAAGAGTTTTTCCATCTGGAGAGAAGCACAGGCGGTTGTTGCCGGTGGCCAATCCATTGCCGTCGAAAAAAGGGATGCAAGCTCCCTGTATCTTGCCCCCAACCTCTTCGAGCATTACGCGCATGATTCGTCCCTTGTTCATTTCGCCCACGAGTAATTGCCCGGCAAATGGACCGAACTTGCCTTTCGTGGAGTCGACGAGAGGTTGCGAAGGGGAGTTTGCCATAAGACCATGAGGGAAAAGCACGGCAGCCGTCTCCCTCCGTTCGTTTAACTCCGAAACCGGCAAGCTTACAGGTTTGTCTCCTTTCCAATCCTTCTCCCAAATCAAGCTGCCCGCATGTCCGTAAAAATTTCCTTTTTGTACGTGATGTAATTTGCTTGTGCCTACCCAGTCGCCTTGGTTGTCCGTTACGAAGAGGTTGCCTTCTAGGTCAAAGCCAAGACCATTTGGTGTCCGCAAACCCGATGCCCACGGATTCAATCGACCCTCAGGGGTGATTTGGAGCACCCAGCCTCGGTACGGTACGCAGGCATACATGCGCTGGAGATAGCTGCGTTTGTCGAAAACGCCTCTCTTCTCGTGACGCACGTCGGCTCCGCTCGAAGCCGTGCCTAGTGCAACGTAGAAATTGCCCGCTTTGTCTCTTACAGGTCCAAAGTGAAATTCGTGGTAGTTTCCCGATATGCCGAAGTCATCACAGAAAGCCTTGTATTCGTCTGCTTTTCCATCTTCGTCCCGATCTCTCAGTAGAGTAAGCTCGGGACGTTGTGCAACCATGACTTCTCGGTTGTTTAACGCGACGACGCCCAAGGGTGTGTGCAGTCCGTCGGCAAACAGTTTCCATTTGCCTGTTTCGGGATGCAAGGTGAATACCTCGCCGCCAACAAAGCAGGCGACTAACCGTCCGTCAGGCATGAATGAGAGTCCGTCGGTCTGCGTACCTTTTGTCCCGTACCGATCAAGTAAAAGCTGGGGCGGTTCGATTTTGCCGAGATCGTAATAATCCGTTATCTTGGCATTAACCAAAGATGGAGCCAAACTCAGTACTAAAAGAAATGCCCGTAGCGTTCGATTCATTTTTCCAGAGTTCCTACCAGTTGACTTAGGCGCCTAATCTCTTCCGAGCTCAACGGTCTTTCGTACACGCTCAATTCGTCTATCAGAAATTTGGGATGAGAGGTTTTGGAAGCTATGCTGATGCTGCCGACTGGAAGCTCTTCCTCAGACCGTCGATCCCGTTTGTTGTGAAGTTCTCCGTCGAGGTAAGTCCGAACAGAGGTCTGGTCCACAGATAGGGCAAAGTGATGCCATTGGCCGTCGATAATCGGTTCATCGGAGGATTCGGGTTGAGTTGGCGCTTTTGATTGTTTTTTTTGTTTCAAGCCGGGATTTATGATTTCCAAGCTATCTATATTTGGCCCTGTTTTTTTAACTGAGGTCAGGCGAACGCTGTATTCACCGCTCGTGAATTTCCTTTTAATTTCCTCATACTTCCAGTTTGTCCAACTGCCGGTTCCTTCAAAGGGCAGGGTGGGGATTAGCAGATCGACTTCACCGTTGACGCTCAGTTGGAGGGGTCTGGAGTCTATGGACGCATAGCGAAAGCGAAGCCGATTCTCTCCGTCTTTTTCAATACGAACCTTCCATTCGACAAATTGTCCGACTTCGGTGCCGAAATCGAGGTAACCCGTTCCGTGATGCCCGGGATTACTGGATGTTTTCACGGGACCCTTGAACTTGGCATATTCGGCTTCCAGTCCGTTTCCGGGATCGTCAATTTTCAATTCGGTGGAGTTGAAGGAGAAAGCTTTTCCAGATGGAGAGTATTGAATATTTCCACCTTTTCCCCAACTAACAAGGGATGATATCGGTCGTTTGGGATCCGTTAGTTTTACCCAGACAGATACTCCTGCTCCAGAGCTGAAATTGCCTTCAGGTTGAGCTGGCGTGATCTTTTTTCCGCCGGACAATTGCCAAGCTTGACCGATAGCTCCCGGATAAAGAATACCTCTTCTATTGTTGCTGGCGATTAGGTCGTTCATGCTCAAATGAAAAACAGGTGCTTTGCGCGGGATTTCTGATTGCGTAATGGAGAAGTTTTTCGATTCTTCGGGGCTTAGGCGAAGCATTCCCTTTTGGATAGTTCCTTTGTTGCAGGTGGTATTGACGCCTGCATCCGGCGGAAGAGGAAAGAGGATATCTCTGTTAGAGTTGTTTGTAGTAAACTTACGAAGCAGACCGTTCTTACCGGGAAGTTTTACGATTAGTTCAGTAAACTCGACTTCTCCAAATTTATATCGAAATTGAGGAATGCCATCTATTAGGCGGTAGCCCTGAAAGTTAATTTCCAGATCGTCTTTTTGGTGACCATCAAAACGAAACGGAAAAGTTCTCTCTCGTAAATAAACTCGTCCTTCTATCGTTGGGAGGGTTCTCCAGCGGCCAAAAGATCCGTTTTTCTTTATGAAACCGTCACGCCATGCGTAGCGAAGGTGGCATGTGCCCGCATCCCAGCAATAGGAGTGACCTCCGGGCAAAGCGACTGCAATAGCCGCAGGGGATGAGTCGGGCATGAAAGTACGATGAACTATTGCGAAACCTGATTTTGAAGGAGAAAGGTCAGAGAGGTTTTCGGTTATTGAAGAATCTTCTGTTTTGGCGAGAAGTTCATCCATTTTAGCCGGTTGCTCTTTGGCAACAAAAAGGGTGCCGTGCATTATGAATCCATGTCCCGGGAATGTGCATACGTATGGATATTCTCCTTCATTCTCAGGTGATATGAAAGTAATGGTTGTTTTCTCTCCCGGGAGCACTACTTGAGTTGAGGCGATAACGTTCTCTGATCCCGGAACGTAATGTCGAATCGGACCTTCCGCTCCAAGGGCGATGGCGGCCTCCACGATTTCGAGGCGAGAACCGGGAGAAACTAGCACGAAGTTGTGCATCATCTCATCTACGTTGTCGAAAAGTAGTTCTACTTTTTCGCTCGGTTTTACGTGAAGGGCAATCGGGTCGTACTTAAGCCCGGGTTTGACCGAGACGCGCAGTTTGACGGCGTACGCGGAATTAATTACAAACAATCCCAGCAAAAATGTTGAGAGCAACTTCAGGTTGTCTGGAATGAAGATCTTTTGCTTCACAGCTTGCGAATCTTTAACTTTCGGAAACGGACTTGTCCTCCGTGTTCCTGAAGCATGATGCGGCCCGATTTAGTTCCGAACTCGGGGCGAGACTTAAACTTACTTTTAGCGTGCCGTTTTTTCCAGTCTACCGAACCGATTTTAATTTCGGCGACCTTTTCGCCGTTCAGCCAATGTTCGATTTTGCTTCCTTTTGCCAAGATGCGACTGAGGTTGAATGCTCCGGGAGCCTTCAGTTTCTTGTCGGCGGATGCTCCCTTGATGGCATAGATGGAGGCTGTCGCCCCGAGGTGATCGGGCGCGTACTTTAACTTGGCATCATCAATAATTTGATATTCGGGTCCCAGAATTTCACCGGAATAGTCGGCTACTCTGTACTTGATGCCGCTGTTGGTTCCTGCGGCAATCTTCCACTCACATGAGAATTCGAAGTCTTTGAAAGCTTCTTTTGAGTACAGGTTGCTGGCCTTACTTTTGCGAAGAATGCAACCATCCTCCACTACCCAACCGTCAGATGGTTCTCCGCCTTGGCGATCAGTCCAGCCGGTAAGAGTTTTGCCGTCGAAGAGGCTAATCTCTCTCTTGTTGGAAAAGGCTA
>MDTG01348520.1_pt1 | contig 15375 bp, 10 predicted proteins | sample 811421 | NCBI WGS metagenome assembly MDTG01 (sample SAMN05326645, study PRJNA326480) | marine metagenome | isolation source: seawater | place: Pacific Ocean: South East | collected 2011
GTGCTCATTCACTCTTTTCAGGTGTCCTATGAGTCCGACGCGCCACCAACTACGCCACCCCGGCAACGAAGGCTTCGACTTAAGCAAGGAATATGAGTATATCCATTCAAGCAGACCGTTCGTTTGATGGAGTGTCAGGCGCCCCCAGCCGCCATGGGTAGCCCAAATCATGGTGATAGGGTTCGAATCAATGCGTCCACTCCAGAAGGAGTAGTGACTCACGAAGGGATTCTCCTTGCACCCGCGACAGTTGGACACATCACAGTCAAATTGGACAATGGGTACAATGTCACCTTTGCTGAATCAGATATCTCCGAATTAAGCCAAGTTGCAGCCGGCTCAGTTTCGAATTCTGAAATTCAACTCGATATACCCGAGAATACTGATTTACCAGAAGTTTGGATCTTGCATACTGGTGGCACCATAGCATCCAAAGTCGATTATGTCACAGGGGCTGTGGCTGCTCGGTTTGAACCCGAAGAGTTACTCGATGCTGTTCCTGAACTCGCCCAGCATGCGAGAATTCGAGCAAAGAAATTGGGTAATATGTGGTCGGACGATATTCGCGTCCGACATTGGAATACGATGATTGCGGAAACTCAACGAGCATTCGATGCAGGTGCGGTTGGAGTTGTCATCACACATGGTACAGATACCATGCATTACTCGGCTGCCGCTGCCGCTTTTGCATGGGCTGGGAATGGAAAAAGACCACCTGGGAGGATTGTATTTACTGGCTCGCAACGAAGCAGTGATCGAGGTTCGACCGATGGAACTGAGAATCTGCTCGCTGCTGTGCACTGGGCAGCACATGGACCCATGCCAACAGGAGAAAATGGAGATGCCAGTGTGATTGTAATGCATGCTGATAGCGATGATGGCGTATGTGCGGTTCTCCCGGGTTGCGCGGCACGAAAGTTCCATTCAAGCAGACGAGATGCCTTTGAAACAATCAACTCAGAACCGATAGGTACCATTCATGTGGGTCGAAATGGGGGATGTTCGATTCATACAGATGCGCAATCTCCGACACGCGAGGTTGCAGATACACCAATCCAATACAATGAATCAAAGCGTATTCTGCAGCTAATGGCTGGCGCCCACATGTTCGCAGACCAAATCGAACTTGGCCACCAATACGATGCCATACTATTCCATGGTACTGGACTTGGACACCTCCCAATTGAAGATCCAAACGGAGATAGTCCTGAAAATTTGGCCGTGCGGGAAGCTCTTGGAAACTATTGTTCTAAGGGTGGCATTGCAGTAATGACAACACAGTGTGTACACGGCCCGATTCACATGGACGTGTACAGCAAGGGTCGTGTTCAACAGGAGCTCGGAATGCTCGGCAATCATGCGACACTCGGTCCAGATGCTGCCTTGGTTAAATTGCACTTCTTACTATCCACCGAGCAAGAAATCAGTACTGGTTGGAATACGAATTTTTGCGGTGAAAATCAATCCTCGATTTCCAATTGAAGAATTAATTTTCCAATTGAAAAAATCACCAGTGAATGTACCGTTCTAATGAAAGACCGCTCTCCTTTGGAGAGCGCTATGGGCGACAAGTCGGAGGATTTGGCTTGGCGGCGCCAACAGGCGGTGGCAGGCGGTGGCATCCAACGCATGGATGCACTACGAACCGCAGGACGAGGTACAGCCCGAGAACGGATAGATGCCTTGCTCGATCCGGAGACTTTTATCGAAATCGACGCATTGGTATCCCACCGAAATCGCGAGGGAAACATGCACATGCACCCTCAATTTGGTGATGGAGTGGTTGCCGGCCATGGGACAGTTGATGGACGGAGAGTATTCTGTTTTAGTCAAGACTTCACCGTTTTTGGTGGATCCATGGGGGAAATGCATGCCAATAAAATCTCCAAAGTTCTGGAGATGGCTGAGCGCGCCCGTGTACCAATCGTATGTATTTGGGACGGCGGTGGGCAACGCGCTCACGATGGAGTTCATTCATTGGCTGCCACTGGAGAAATGTTGGATTATTTCGTTGCATGTTCAGGCCGCGTACCGATCATTAGCGTGGTATTAGGTCCCGTCGTTGGTGTCTCGGCTTTAGCAGCAGGGTTGGCAGATTTCGTGATTTTAGGCGAAGACAATGGCCAGTTGTTCCTCTCGAGTCCGCTTGAGACGGAAGAAACAGCGAGTGGAGAAATGACAACTGAAGAAGTTGGTGGTGCGCAAATGCACGCATCTCGTTCAGGCGTTTGTTGCCTGACTGCAGCCGATGAAAGCGATGCGATGGATATTGCAATCGAGCTACTCTCATTCTTCCCAGATTACTGTGGTGCGAGTCCCCCGTTCCTTGACTCAGGAGACCCTACCGACCGTGATTGTCCCGAACTTTCCAACCTTGTTCCCGATGACAGTAACCGGCCTTATGACATGGTCAAGGTCATCAAAGAAATCGTTGATGACGGGCACTTTGTCGAATTATTCCCGATATATGCTGAAAACATCGTTGTCGGTTTCGCCCGACTCGGTGGAAACTCGATCGGTATTATCGCAAATCAACCAAAGGTACTGGCGGGTTGCTTGGACATCGATGCCAGCATCAAGGCTGCGCGTTTCATTCGAACCTGTGATGCATTCAACATTCCATTGCTGTCTCTAGTGGATGTACCTGGATTTTTGCCAGGCACTGTCCAAGAATGGGGAGGTATTATTCGCCACGGCGCAAAGATGCTCTATGCCTATGCTGAAGCGACTGTTCCGATAATGACAGTTGTCACAAGAAAAGCCTATGGCGGTGCATATCTGGCCATGGCGTGCAAGCATTTGGAAGCTGATTACAACATTGCATGGCCCACAGGAGAGTTGGCTGTGATGGGAGCCGAGGGCGCAGTCAACATCATCCACCGACGCGAACTCAAGGCCGCAGAAAATCCACAACAGAAGCATGCCGAATTGGTTGAAGATTACAAGAAAAAATTCGGCGACCCATATGTTGCTGCAAGAAATGGATGGTTAGATGATGTCATTGAACCGAATGAAACACGTCTGCGACTCATCCGTGCACTCAACAGTTTACTCACAAAGAGAGTCTGGCAGCCACCAAGAAAGCATGGGAATATTCCCCTCTAATCAAAATCAACGAAATCGCTTTCAAGATCAGCAAATTCATCTTCTGAACTATGTGAAGGTGTTAATCCAGTTGTACCCAGCATTTGCTCCATGTCATCTTTTGATAACGTGATAATCATGTAGAGCCCAATGAGTGCAACAACGGCCCCGATTACGATTGCCAACACGACCCATGTTGAAGTTGGACCAGTATCCGAATTCGAATCAACGACAGGGATTATCGATTCATCTTCAGAACCCGAATCAGGGACGGGGACCGTGTGGTAATACGTCTTGGTGTCTGTCCAGTTTCCATTTTCATAAACGCGCGCTTCTAATCGGTGTGCACCCGGTGAGAGTTGGTTCATGGATACAACAATCCTACATTCCCAATCCATAGGGTGTTGAGCACTGGGGTCGCTGGCAGTACAATCCGCCTCAAATTCTTCCCAAACAGTACCATCCCAGCGTGTTTGAACAACCCAAGGTGTTGAATCATCAGGGTCATGAATAGCAATGATGAACTCAGCATCAAGGGGTGTTTCGAGTGGGCCCCATGTCAATTGAATCGGATCATTGACATCTTCAACTTGAAATTCAATTGGTGCCGTAACATTTCCATCAGCACTCGTTGCAGTCAAATACCAACCGTCGGCAAGTCCTGTCCAATCATCAGATGGAACAATACGTAGGACATTGGTTAAGACCATAACCTCGATATTTTGGTGTGAACCAATGACATCGAACACCAATTCATCACCATCTTCGTCCCATCCAAGTTCAGAAAGTGGAATCTCCAAAGGAGTGTCCTCAACCACAGATACACGCGTCAAATTGATTTTCGGAGCGTCTGGTACAGGTGTCACTTCAACATCAATCATTGCCACGATGGGAGCACTTGTTCCATCACCAACATGGACCTCAATCGATGTATTTCCATACCAATTTAGGATCGGAACGATGGCCACATTGTGTTCCGTCCAATTCAGATTCAAATTGGATGGTGCCGATGCATGAATAATCGTGACATTGGCACCCTCTGGATCTTCAAAATAGGATGTGAAATTGTATACGTATGCTTGGCTATCTTCTTCCATTTGAACAGGTGGGAAATCACTGATTTTGACTACAGAGTCATCGATCGGTACAACGGTTGCGCTCAAATTAAATTGTGAGATGTAGGTATTATCGTAACGATCTCTGACTGTGATGTTCAGCACTTCTGTACCTTCCCATTCAGGTAATCCAGTATGGTCACAAACAATGTGTGCAGACTCAAGGTAGCAGTGCATCTGATTCGTGCTTGGAAGATGGGGTGATAAATCGACCAACGGTGTTGTCCCATCCGGGTCAACTATGAAATCCGAATATGGTAGGCTGGCAGAGCCATGTTGTGGTACAAGAATCGCGGGCAGCGGAGATACTTGTTCAGGTATCCGATTCTCACGATAGAAATCAATTTCCAAATGAGATGGCATTCCAAACCAATCGACATCGATTCGAATCGAGCGATTACCTGGTGGGACGCCCTCGGTGAGTACCTCACAGTAAGTGGCTGAGTGAGAACCATTTTCAACTGAGGAAGTGAAAATACCTGTGGAGTTGATCTCAAAATCAGCATAATCAGAAGGATCCCACCAATCTCCGCCTTCTTCAATTGTGCAAAGTACTGTTGTTCCAATCGGAAGTTCCCCATTACGATGCGTAATTTCGGTTGTGACTGATACCATGCGACCGAAGTTGCCGTCTAGTTCATTGACATCAGATTGGTTTGCTTCCATACGCATGAATCGGGCATCAGTCAAATCCTCGTAGATGTAGGCATCAGAGTCAGATGGTGCTTGCCAATTGGACTCACGGTTGGTGGCTTGAAGCCATTGTTCATGCTCCCCTTTAAGCATTAAATCCAGATAAGGCAAGATGTGATTCAATGCATGTTCATGCTGGTATGAACGGTTCATAGTGGCTGTGCCATCGTTGAATCCATCCCACCAACCTGATTCGTCTTGATATTGGACGTGGTTTGCACCAATGACGGACATGTAGTGCCACGGAATTGAATGCTCATCCAACCACTGCTCAACATTCGTGTTGGCCTTCGCCAAGTTGTCTAGTGTACCGGTTAGATACAACCCCATTCCTGGTTGAGGAGATGGACCCAATGATTCGTCTGTGATGTCTGTGTTGACATTTTCTAGACCCAATGCGACAAGAGCAGTAGGTAATGGCAATGTAGTAAATTCACTCCAGGCACCAGACAAAATCAACTGGCATTGAGCGGCCTGCTTTGCACCTAAACCATGGCCACCAATACCCCAATGATGTAAGTCAAATGCGTCACGCATATTTTCGGGATCACCTTGGAAACTCCCGTTTATGTGGTTGTATTCCAAGCGATACCACAAATACAGAATCGACAGGCACTGATTTTGTGTATCGGCAGAATTCCAATCAGGTGGTAGGACGATTGTGATATATCCAGCTTCGGCCAAGTACATTCCCAACCAATCGTATTGGTCGTTCGCTTCACCATCGGCACCAATCCAAATCAGTAATGGATACGGTCCAGATGTATTGTCGATGGGTTGCGCCGAACCCGGTGAAGTTGCAGGATAGTAGATTTGACCAAAATGTGTGACATTATTTTGATCAGACCAAATCAGACCTTGTGAACTTGCATGCAGGGACTCTTCGTCGAATACGTCACTGAATTCCGAATTGGATGCAATTACCGAGTGACTCGCAACAAGCAACATGATGCTGAGAAGCAGCGCCTTGCGGGAAGTCGCCATGTACCTTGTGTGCGAACCGTCACACTTGAATTAAACGCAAAGGAGTCAATTCGCCCTTAGGGCGAGTTCCATCTGATTTAACCATGCCATGGTTTGTGCCAACCCTGGTAAGTGTTCGACTGCTCGGGGCTCAAACAGATCTGCCCAAGCGTAGAGGTGTTGTGCTGTTAGCAGCCACCGACCATCGAGGCAGGTCCCAATCTCTGTTTGATTCACAACCTGATTATCAGGTTCAGAATTGTACGAAGAAATCACATGTAAATCAGCAGAAACTGAGGGTGAGGAAATTGGCATTCCAGGATTTAAATCGAAATCGATCAACAAACGCTTTCCTACGTGATCAACAACTGCATCTCCCTCAACCAAATGATCAGCCCATGGGCCCCGTTTCCCTAACTTTCTCCGGCCACCTGTGGACCAAATTTTACCTCCACTTTCGGCCCATGCGAGAGCACTTGAACGAGCAGCACCCCCTCCCCCATTCATGCATAATAGGGGGCTGTCTATGCCCAACTTATCAAAATCAAAACCAAAGTGTTGTGCGACGGTTACCAAGCCACGTCCATCGGTCCCAGCGCAATACCAATGATTTCCGTTCCACCTTAACTGATTTACAGTACCATTTTCAAGACTAACATCGATAGGATAAACACCTGACCGAGTCGTGAGCATGTGCTTTAGTGGGCTGGTTAATGAAATCCACGATTCGATCTCACCTCTAGCTGTTTTCGGAGAAGCGTGTGGACTCATGATGAAGGTTTCATCAAATGGTATCAGTCCAGGTTTAGGTTCAACACTGGATGTCACGATTTCTTCTGCGACTTGAATCATACGATTGAATGAATCTGTATTCGAAATATCACCATATATCCGATTGCTAATCTCTTTTTGAGGCGGACTTTTTGATACCCAAGCCCAAGCCATGGGTGTATTCACATCCGCTGATTCGAGCAGGCGCATCTCAACCAAATCTAGATCAAAACCCTGTTCCTTCAAATGTGAAGAAACAAGTGACATGAGCAAAGGAGAGAGTGTGTGGTGAATCGGTTTGCCCGCCACAGCATATCGAATTCTCATGGGCCTCATATCTCGGTGACCCCACTCCTTCTCAAAACAAACGGATGCGCACCTACGGTGCGAAATTCCATGAATGCTTGAATACAGGTAACGAGCCAGCCGGTTTATGGCCACCGACCTTGAGATTGCACACGCTGCCTCGCCTGCCCCGATTGAAGAGATTGCTTGGAAGATTGGAATAGGTGTAGATGAACTGATTCCGATGGGTCGTGGGATGGCCAAAATTACGTGGGATGGATTGAAATCGAAATTTGAAGCGACTAGAGGCGCATATGTGTTGATTACTAGCGTCAATCCGACTCCATTTGGCGAAGGAAAAACAGTAACCACAATTGGATTAACCCAGGCACTGAACCGAATCGGGCAAAATGCGACTTGCACTTTACGTGAACCAAGTATGGGTCCTGTCTTTGGAATCAAAGGAGGTGCTGCAGGTGGCGGCAATAGCCAAGTGCTTCCAATGGAAGCGATTAATCTCCACTTTACAGGCGATTTACATGCGGTCACCAGTGCACACAACTTGTGCTCTGCGATGTTGGACAATCACATCTATTTCGGGAATGAATCTGACATTGACACTAATCGAATTCTCTGGCCGCGTGTCATCGATATGAACGATCGCGCACTGAGAAATGTTGCGATTGGCCTGGGTGGTCCGAAAAATGGTGTCGCCAGAGAGGAAAGATTCGATATTACGGCTGCATCAGAAGTGATGGCAATTCTCGCGTTGGCTTCCGACTATGCTGATTTACGACACAGACTTGGTGAAATTGTTGTCGCCGAAAGTCGCTCGGGCTATCCTGTAAAGGCTGATGATATCGGTGCAGCAGGACCAATGGCTCTCTTACTCAGAGAGGCTTTCCTACCGAACTTGGTTCAAACCATTGAGAATGACCCGGCATTCATCCATGCTGGTCCTTTCGCGAATATTGCGCATGGTAATTCAAGCATTATCGCTGATCGAATCGCATTAGGAGTTGCCGACTATGTCGTTACTGAAGCTGGATTTGGAGCTGATATGGGTGCTGAGAAAATGATGCACATCAAGGCCGCTGCCAGCGGAACGCCCCCAGATTGTGTTGTCGTGAATGTGACTGTTAGAAGTATGAAGATGCACGGTGGTGGATTTAGCACAGGTGGTGGTGCAAGACCTCGACCAGAAGAAATCGCAAAGGAAAATGTAGAGGCTGTTCAAGCTGGAGCGTCGACCAACATGGCTCGACATATCCGAAATATGTCTCGTTTTGGGGTACCGGTCATTGCAAGTATCAACATCTTCCCAACCGATACTGATGCAGAGGTACAAGTCTTGTTGGATGAAGCCATGAAGGCAGGTGCCATGGATGCAGTTATTTCCAGAGTACATGCTGAAGGGGGAGAAGGTGGAGCTGATTTGGCACGTGCAGTTGTGACTGCTTGCCAATCACACATTGCTGATGGCAGGCCTTTCCAGCCACTGTTTGGACCGAATGCACCTCTTGAAGAGAAAATATTGCGTGTCGCCACCAATGTTTACGGCGCAGCCAGCATTGATTTAGCACCGAAAGCGATGAAGGAACTGAAGACGCTTCAGGATTGGGGATACGGTAACCTTGCAGTCTGCATGGCGAAGACACAGTATTCATTTTCGCACGAGATGAAGGAATTGGGTGCACCAAGCGGGTTCACACTCCCTATTCGAGAACTGCGATTAAATGCAGGTGCAGGATTCATTGTTGCAGTTTGTGGTACGATGATGACCATGCCCGGTTTACCTAGAATCCCTGCTGCGGAAAACATGGACATGGATGAAGATGGGAATCTACTCGGCATGTTTGGCTGAATAAAGAAATCACAGTATCCCATACAGCAGGTGTCTGAAATGCAACAACTCAAACGAATGGATGACGGGTTCCGACTCCGCGTCCAGTTTGAAGACGATCTGTGGGTATTGAATCAAATGATTCGCCCAGGATGCAAAGTGGGTATGATGGGGTATCGTCGCGACCAAAGTACAGGTACAGAGGCATCGGGCCGAGCAAAATCTGCTGATCGAAAACCGATGTGGATTGTATTGGATGCAGAAACGACTGAATTCCAACCCTTTACAGATAACTTACGGGTTCATGGAGTCATCTGTGAAGCAAAAATGGACAAGGGAAGCCACCATACACATGCTGTTGGTCCACGTGATGAAATTGAAATTACTTGGTTTGATGGAATTCCTGAAACCGATCGAATCCTATTGAATGAGTCTCTGCAAGAGGGGGGAAGAGGTAGAGTTGCTATCGCTGTAGTCGAAAGTGATGAAATTTTGTTGTTTGAAATTGCCCAGCATGGAATGCGACAAGTTGGTGATACATTCACACTACGGGGCGGAGGTAAACGAGAAGCAAAATCTGCTGAAGTGCGGAAGGAATTCCTAGTCAAGGTTGCTGAGCAAGCATCCAAGGCCATATCCTCTGAAATGCCTATCGTTATCTGTGGACCTGGTATGGCCCGTGAACAATTCGAAACTTATCTCAAAGCAACCGGTACTGGGCATCGAATCCTAAACGTGGCGACCAGTATTGGTGGACGCTCCGCTGCGAATGAAATCATGCGCGAAGGTACTGCAGATGCTGTCCTCGGAGAATTCGCGATGGCCAAACAAGCCAAATTGGTCGAAGAGGGTTTGAGGCGAATTTCCACTCGGGATGCTGTGGCTTATGGACGAAGTGATTTGGAAAGTGCAGTTGAGCAAGGTTCGGTTGAAACACTGATCATCGAAGCCAGCCTTTTGCGGAGCGAACAGATTTGGGCAGAAGTTGCCGAAAGTGTTCGTGCTAATGGTGGCCAAGTCGTCCAGGCTAGTGCAGATCATGACGCTGGAGAAGAACTGATGGGGCTTGGCGGTGCAATTGCCTTGTTGAGATGGGCGTTGGAATAGTTTGAGACCATGTGTGCCTTGCGGGTACCATGCCGGCCCCACACGGACGCATCGTTTGCTTCGGGGAAGCAATGATGCGAGAATCAGATGGCCTGATTTCACCCGGTGGTGCAGAATTCAATGTCGCGTGTGCCTTGGCACGAATTAACACCAGTGTGGCCTGGGTTAGCGTCCTACCTGAACAAGAAACAATGGTCGAATTAACGGCAAGCGATGCAGGAGTTTACTTGGAAATTCAACGTTCAAATCGGGAGATAGGTCGCTACTTGATTGATTCATCAGAAAATTCAGTCATTTATCACCGGAGGGATTCAGGATTTGCACATCTCGACCCTGATGGATTTGACTGGAGAGTTTTGCTCAGTGGAGCGCGATGGTTGGTAATGAGTGGAATCACACCACTACTCGGTGAAGGGCCACGCTCAGCATGGGGAAGTGCACTGACCTTCGCTGAATTAGATGGAACACTTATCGCGATGGATTTCAATCACCGTCCAGCACTGGGCACCATCGATGAATTATGGGGAATCATTCGACCTCGGATGAGAATGTTCCACGTACTGGTTTTATCGCCAGAGAGTTTGTCACGAATCGCGGAATTAGAAGGTATCCGTAAGCCAGAAAATTACGAAGAAAATGTCGAGGCTTTGTCCGAACTCAGACGGCGTTTTCTAATTCCTCATTTATGCTGTACATTCAAACGTCCCGAAAACAATGGAAGCCAAAGGCGTTGGTCTGTAATCGCTCATGCCTTTGGCCTTGATTCAACCGAGCAAGATGCCATCGTCCATTCACCGATTGAACATCTAGGTGGAGGAGATGCCTGGCTTGCAGGATTCCTAGATGCGCTTAGTGAACATGGACATGGTCCTGTGTCTCCATTGATTGGGGCTATGCGGGGAGATTTACTTGCAGCCCTCAGTCAGCGAACGAGCGGTGATGTTTCCCTCGTCAGCCGTGAGGAGCTCGATGCCTTTGAAGAAAAACGTCATTGGGATCAATCTGAAAATCGTACGTTGGTAATTTAGGTGAGTAATTGAATCCACTAATTTCGATAAAAAAACGCTTGAAAGATGCGGGAGTTATTGCCATCCTTCGTGGTCAAAACCCTTCAAAAATATTCGAACGTGGGATTGCATTGGCTAATTTGGGATGCACGGCAATTGAAGTCACCTTGGATAGTAAAGAGCCACTGCGAACCATCCAAAGGTTACGAACCGCACTACCAGAATCAGTTCTCATCGGTGCCGGCACTGTACTCGATCGTGGACAAATTGAGAATTGTGTAGAAGCAGGGGCGATGTTTGCACTATCGCCAAAATTTCCCGAAGGCATGATTGAGGAATGCCTTTCATATGGTATCTTAGCAATACCAGGGGTCCGAAATATGACTGAACTTCAGGTTGCATTGGATGCTGGAGCTGAAGTTGTCAAACTCTTCCCCTCAACGGAATGGACGATAGAGCAATTAGAGGATGTAGAGATTTCTTGGATTCCAGTTGGAGGCGTTGATCAGAATTCCATTTGGCCTTGGCTTGATGCTGGTGCGTGGTGCGTTGGGATGGGTACGAATCTATGTGGTTCGGACTTAAGCCGATTAGAAAATGACACCATGGATTGGGCCGAAAACGAGGCGCAGCGCGCACGGGACATATTCATGGAACTCCAACGCCGGCGGAATGTTGCGTGACCACAATTCGTTCTGCTGTTTGTGTGCGGTGCCCACCTCGCTGGCTGATGCTTCGTGTTGAAACCGATGATGGAGAAGTGGGTTGGGGTGAGGCTATTGGAGATCTACACCAAGAGGTTGAGCAAGCCCTGAATGCAATCGGTGAACGTGTCCAAGGTAGCTCAATTCATGACATCTCAAAACTTGTCGAAACCCAACGGAAGAATCGCTTTTGGAGAGATGGACCAGTATTAGATACTGCAGTTTCTGCACTAGAGATGGCACTTTGGGACCTCAAAGGAAAGTTGCTGGGTGCACCGGTTCACGATTTGCTCGGTGGTCGTGTGCGCGAACGTGTGCGAGTGTACCGAAATCTCTGGGGTCGCAATCCAGAGGAATTTGCAAATTCCGCAAAAGAGGCAATATCTAATTCCATGACTGCAGTAAAGGTGAGCCCAGCTGGACCCACAACCGATGTCATCTCTAGATTCCACATGGATGAAATGGAGGCTGTTGTCAGTGCTGTCAGAGACGCCGTGGGACCTGCGATTGATGTCGCCATCGATTTACATGGCCGATTGACTCCTGCCGCATCACGTCGTGCGATTCATGCACTATCGAAGTATGACCCGTTCTTCATTGAAGAGCCATGCTTACCGGATGGTAGCGCCTCGCATTTGGCAGATTTACGAGCCTTACGAACTGCACAACCAGTTGCAATTGCTACGGGTGAGCGTTTGCGAAGCGCCCATGCCTTTGCTGAGCATCTCCTCCCTTCTCCGGTGGTGGATATCATTCAACCGGATGTGAGCATGGTGGGCGGGATTCGTTCGAGTGTAGAGATTGGGGCAATGGCGTCGGCAGCACAAGTAGCAATGGCACCACACTGCCCCTACGGTCCAGTACAATTTGCAGCCTCCATGCAGGTGGCGGCCACCAGTCCAGCACACTTGATTCAGGAATTCCAGTCACTCGGAGGAGCTGGTTCGGGCGGAGGCACACCCGGAGGTGGGCAAAATTGGGCCTTCGAATTGCTTTCTCAGCCGTTCGTCATTGAATCAGGACATGTGGAAATTTCTTCTCGTCCAGGATTGGGCATCACGATTTTAGAAGAGCGCATTGCGGAACACATGGACATGTGGAATCCACATCCACCAACCGTTTGGAATCATCCAGATGGAAGTCATGCTGAGTGGTAATCAACCCAGCATGGTTTCCGGATCCCGGCCACCAATCCATGCAAGAATTGGAGTTGCTAATAGGACGGGGAATCCGAGTAGTACACCCACTGCCTCGCCATATTCATGCTTAGTGACAATAGTTTGGCTGGAAACTTCCACCATTCCTGAATCAGGATCTGTCGAAGGGATGATTAAGTGATATGCGGTTACATTTACTCGGAAATTGGCTTGACCCAAATTAACACACGGAGTATCGGTCATCTCTACTCGCAGATTCCAACTTCCCCTACCATGACCCCACCAAATTTCTCCATTAATTCGATCTAATTCAACACGTAGTGCATCTTCTGATTCATAGCCAGTCAAATTTGGTCTAAATGTATCGAAGTCAATTTCCATATTTCCTTCCCAATCTTCAGCCATGAAATTCGACTCATTTGTTCCATCTGAGAAGTTCCCACGATCAGGCATTGAGAACGTGGTCGTCCAACTTGGTGGACCTAATGGACATTGATTTCCTTCTAACGAAACGCTAAATGAACCCAATAGTACTCCACCTTCAGTTGTGGGAATCTCAATTGTTGCAGGTACATTACCTCCAACCCCAATCAATGCGATAGTTTCGAAAGTGATGGATGTTTCATTCCAACCTACTAAATCCCAGTTTTCAGTCGTCTCTTCTGACTCCCAATTGAGCAAGACAAACGGACCCGTGAATAACGCGACAGAGATGATGAGGCCAGCCATTACTGTACCCAATGCTAAACGACGGCGTGAGGATTTGTCAACGGGTTCAACACCCCAGGGCATTCCAGCCAATTTGGTTTGAACCTTAGATATCTCTTCTCGAATGTCAAGTGTATCTTCGCCATAATCATCCCCAAGCTTGAGCTTGTGGAATTGGCTGAGACCAATCATTGGGCCCAAGCAAGCCAAGAGGAAAATCAGCCAATATGCACCCCCGGTTGCGTAGATTAGGAATACTCCCAAACCAAACCAAACAAAGGTCGCTGCGACTGCTTGTGTGGTCTGATACAATGCCATGTGTGTTGGACCCAATCGAGGATCGCTGACTTCAGCCCAAGTGGTGATGAAGGTGAAAATAAGCCAATCGGTAATCATCAGTGTTGGCATCCACATAATGAGAAGAGCGATTTCAGGGGCCCCCACAAACATCATTCCACTCAAGCCAAGATAACAGACAACAGAACCCATGGCTGACCATCGCAGTACCTTGGCACGACCATAGTGGTCCGAAAGCCACGGACCCAATAGACCGAGATATGTGGCGAAGATGAAGATGTTCGCCCAAAGAATCGCTTCTCCTGCATCAAATCCGAGGACATCGCGCATGTAGAACATGAACATACCTTCGAATCCATCGCCCAATGGAATGAGGAAACACAGGAATAACACGATCCAAGCGGTTCTTGTTCGCATTGCTGCGAGCATTCGATTCATGGTTGTACTCGATTCTGGGAACGCCAAGTCTACATTTTCAATTGCATCTTGCATGGTCTTTGCAACTCGACGTTTCTTCTGGGAATCGGGGCCACGTATCGCTTCGCCTTCTTTCATTACGAAGGTGATTGCAACTGCAAAGAATGCCGTCACCATGGCAGTGATGAGTCCAATCATCTGTATGGTATCCCAATCGGTGGTGGTACTTTCGACAAATGGACTTGAATTCGAAGTCAACCACCCCATTGCCAGTAGCAAAATATGGCCGCCACCACGGTATGCGAGATTTATTCCTGAGTTGAAGCGACCCAGTTTGGGAATACTCTCGGCCATCATTCCAGCAACGGCTTGTTCGGCGAATAATCGTGGAATGAGAGCTACAAACGTGACGCCAACGAATACCCATGTTGCCGTACGGATGTCAATAAAGAGAAGCGGTATAATCAAGAAAATGTGCACAATAGTTCCAAGAAGAATCCAACTTCGTCGACGACCCAAGGGTAGATTGACAAAACGCTCGACGGGTTGAGCCCAAATCAAACGCAGGAAAAAAGGGATTTTCAATAGCATCACAGCGAGTGCAATATCCTTGATGGGCAGTTGGAATTCATTATTCGCAACCGTCCCAATCCAAAGACCGATGAAAGCATAGGGTAACATCAAACCAAGGTAGAAGATGATAACCCAAATATCGCGGAAAAAGTCATTCTTACCCAAATCAACCCACCCAGCCTTGAGGCCACCGGATTGCGCGAGTTCCGCCTCAAGGATGTCGGACATCGCGCGGCCTACGGCCGCGTTTCAGTCATGAGGTTGACGGATGGCGCCTTGGAAGCAAACTCTTCACTGAGAACCTCCTCGACCAGTTATGCGTGTAGCGATTACAGGGTCCGCAGGCCTGATTGGAGGCATCGTGTATGATCACCTTGCTGAAATAGGTCATGATGTCATTGGAATTGACCGGCCACATGCTGATTGGATTAATGCTGGAAGAAATACAGATGACATAAATGCGAGAAATCGGGTCGATATTGAAATGGATTTGACAACGATTTCTGATGAACAATTGATGGCCGCTCTCGAAGATGTTGAATGCATCATTCATCTAGCAGCTGACGCAAACCCCTCCAATGATGATAATTCGATGATTCGCAACAATATCGAACCCACAACTGCAATGTTCAGATGTGCAAAGTCTGCTCA
>MDTG01395206.1_pt1 | contig 15375 bp, 12 predicted proteins | sample 811421 | NCBI WGS metagenome assembly MDTG01 (sample SAMN05326645, study PRJNA326480) | marine metagenome | isolation source: seawater | place: Pacific Ocean: South East | collected 2011
GATCCAAAGTTAACTAATTTCCCATCATTTAGTTTATATATGACATCACAAGATTCCAATGTAGTAAGTCTGTGAGCAATTATTATTATAGTTTTTTTATTAGCTAAAGAATTGATGGCCTCCATAAATTCTAATTCTGTTGCATTATCTAATGCGCTAGTTGCTTCATCTAAAATGATTATCTCACTCTCTCGATATAAAGCTCTTGCAATTCCAAGGCGCTGTCTTTGACCTCCAGATAATCTTGTGCCATTTTCGCCTATGATTGTATCTAAGCCATCTGGCTGACTGTTTAAAAATTTTTCTAATCTTGCTAGCTTAATAACCTCTAAAACTCTTTTCTGATCTATTTCATCTTCATCGAGCCCAAATGCAATATTTTTTTTGATAGATGTATCCAATAAAATTATATCCTGAGCAACGTACCCAATTTTTTTTTGCCAAGCATGAATATTTGATTTAATTGAAATATTGTCAGCCAATATATCTCCTTTTGTAGATTCTAAAAGGCCTAACAATAGGTTAATAAGGGTGCTTTTACCTGATCCAGTCTCTCCAATAATCCCTATAGATGTGTTTTTTTTAATATTGAGACTGATATTTTCAAGAACATTATTTTGAGAATTTTCAAAAGCAAATGAGAGATCTTCAATTTTTATATCACTGTTAAATGTTAATTCTTTATCATGGGATGAAATATCTTTATCATTATTATTATTATCACTATTTTCTTTAAATTCTTTTGCAATAATATCAATTGAAGCCATTGAAAATCTGATTGATTGAATAGAAGTAGAGATCCTATTCAATGAGGGTAAAACCCTAAAGATCGCCAATGTAAACAGGCCCATAGTTGCTAAAATATTTTCAAAACTATTATCCAGATATAGAAGAATTGCAATTAAAGAGCATAAACCGAGCATTGAAATGAACTCTAAAAAAATTCTTGGAAGGTTTTGAAACCATGTGTTCATTGACATCACATATATATTTTCAGCAATGATCTTTTTATAGCTCGATAAAAAACTTTTCTCTTTATGAAGTAATTTTATTTCCTTAAGCGTTTGAAAAGACTCGCTGATTGCTCTTAATCTCGTAGCATCTAGCTCTTGTCTTTTCATTCCCCACTTCCCTAACAAACGTTTGGTTGCTAATACAAAACATAAAGTAGCAGTTCCAAGCAATAAAACAGTTACAATGTATCCCACAGGCTCAACTAAAATTAAAACTAAGGATACTGCTAAAATAATTAAAATTTCGGTAATTAGCGATAGCAGAGGATTCATTAGACCGGAGCCCAATTGATTAACTTCCATAATTGTATTTCTGATTAGTGTATTCGAATTATTTGACAAGAAAAATGAATATGGTCTATTCAAATATATATTATAAATTTTTGAAGAAATCACTCCAATTATAGAATACGCAAAAACACTTTGTTTCCTTGCTAAAAAAGCTAAATATGCAGATTTTATAAATGATAAAACTAAAAAAAATCCTATCAAATAAATTAATAGAATTTCTTTAGTAGGCATAACATCAAAAATTCCAATCTCTAAAATCCATAAATTATTTGAAAGAAAATCATCTCTAGATATTAAATTCAGTACTGGAATGATGGTCCCGATTCCAATAACCTCAAGACAAAATGCAAAAAATGTCATCAACATCAGATAGAAAAATGCAGATCTTTGCTCTTTTTCAAGAAGAGAAAAAATAATTTTAAATTTCTTAAAAAACATTATTCGGGATATATTTTGCTAATCAAAGATGATAACTGGTTATATTTTTTAATAGTGACCAATTGAGATTTGTTTTTTTCATAATCAAGAAATAGATTAATCATATTATAAAGACCCGGTTTATATTCTTTATCATAAGTTGATTCAATTAATTTTTTTGGCGATCTATCTTCCTGGGTAGTTTCGTAACATGATTCAAGGGGCTGCATAATGAATCTTCTGGTTGATACTGAAACTGTAACAAACCAGGGCGAAGGTCTATTCCAAAGACATTGATAAATTGCTTTATCTCCTGAGCTAAAGTGAATTATTGCATTTTTAACGAACTCCTTATCGGCTAAATCTGTACTGCTTTGGATGACGTCAGTTACATCCCCTCTTCCGAATATAAGAGCAAAGTCAATAATATGAATTGCATTAAGATAATGCCAATATTTAATTTCTAAATCAGATCTGCCTGAAGATTTTGCGCTTACTGTATCTTCTTGATCATTTATGTTTATGACCCTTCGATCAGAAATTTTGTCTAGTTGAGCTTGTATGCATGTTGTTGTCTCATAATATCTTCTATTTAGAGCGATATATATATTCAAATTTTTTGCATCATTTGCATAGGAAGATATTAGCTCAGTCTGGGTAGGGTTAATGCCAAATGGTTTCTCAAATAATGAAGCCCAAGCAAAATTAAATACTTCTTTCGCAACTTCTAAAGTCGACTCTTCATTGACACATATAATTACCATATCAGATTTAGTTTTCTCATAAAGATCACTAACTGAGGAAGCTACATATCCAATATTAAACTCTCGAGAAATTTCTAAAGCCTTATTGCGAGATCTAGAAAATATCCCAAGCACTTTACAATGATTTAAGTCTTGTAGGACTTTTAAATATTCCCTTGCCATGTTTCCTGCACCAATAATTGAAATAGATTTCATCATCATTATGTAATTGGACAACGAGTAAAATGATTATCATTTAAACTATTGCAGAAATATAAAAGAGACTCTAAAAAATCTAAGTTAATAGAATGGGTCTCCTCAAGGGAGGTTAATTTGCAATGATCATTTTTAATTATATCTTCAATTGCAAGAGTTGAAGATATACTTACTGGGAAAGAGGAGAAAGATTTAGTAACTATTTCTTCCGAATTTTCATAAATGTAAACATTTTGATTGAATTGATCTACTTTAATTTTTCTAGATCCGTCCTCTATCATAATATTAATTGAATCCTCGTCTTTAGTTGGTTGTATGCTTTCTAGATACAAAGACGATTCGCCTGAAATAAAAGTAATATTTCCAAAAAGATCAATATAATCCTTTCTTTTAGATACATATAGTTTTTTATTTAATCCAGATAAATCAGATGAATAGGATTCTATATTTGTAAAGAAATGCCATAAGTCTAAAAAATGGACAGCATTTGATGCAAGACCCCAATTTATACCAGTCACATTAATTTTTATTTTATCTAAATCTATAATGTATGATTTTATAAAATTATATAATGGATCTAATCGACGCGGACAATTTACATATGCAACAGTTTTATCTTGCAAGGCTTTGATAGCAATTTCAAAATCTTTGCCTGATTGAAAGGCAACTTTCTCTAAAATCATATATTCAAATTCATGCCTTGCGATTAAATCGCAAAGAATAGAAAGTCGTTCATTTGCTGAAGTTGAAAGTATGCATATCTTATATTGCAATGAAGGTAATTCAGATGATGTGTTGTAAAAAGATATTTTTTTATCAAAATTATCATATTGAATATCTGACATTCTAGAAATTGTCAGTTCTCTAGAAGCTTGGAGAGGCTCAATAATTAGGATATTCATTGCAATATCGCTGGACAAAAGTGCTTGTAAATGTCTACTTCCTAGGTTGCCAGAGCCTACAAGGAGTATGTTAATGGGATGCATAATTCTAAATAATAAATTATCTATTTCGTATGAATCTCATAATTTTTCCAATTCCAAATTTTTCTGGATCGTAGTAATGAATTAAAATAGTAATTCGATTTTCATCACCATAGAATGGGAAATTCCAATGAAATGAATTAAATCCATGAAAAATAATTGGTACGTTATCCCTAAAATTAAAGATTTTCTTTTCATATTTTTTTTCGAGAGCTTTAATGTAATCTGGTTTATTTTTGTATCTTTGAAAGCTTATTTTTTTATATAAATTTTTTAACTTAGAACCTCTTACATTCCTAACATTTGGAAATAATACTAATTCACCTGATTCTAATTCTTTAGCATTAGGAATGTTTACCGGAACAACAACAGTACAGATATGTGAGTCAAAGTGTCCAAGAAATGCCTCAGTTTTCTGCTGAGATGTAGTGCATCGAATAATGCTATAAAATTCGTCCTCATCATACGAGATGTTCTTTTTGATAGCTTTGCTGACAAATATTGATAAATCATGTCCAAAATTTTTCAAGATTTCTTTATCAGGAAAAAGTAATTCTAATACTTCGCTTGATTCGGAATAAATTTGCTCCTGATTGGTTGCAAGGTTCTTAATCTTATCCCTGATAGAATCTGATATTTTTATTTGAGGGAGATGCGTGTAACCCTGCTCAAGAAAATTGTGTAGTTGATCATTGGTAAGAATCTTCATTTTTTAGTTCATATAAATATTAAATTAAGTTATTAAAAAGTGTATTGGATTATAAAATTTCAAAAGTTTTTTTTTCAAATAAATACTACTTTTGTTCTTCATAATTTTTAAAAATTTGAGAAATTCTTTTAAGCTTAGTCGAAATATCGTAGTGATGATTGCCGATAAAGAAACCAGATTGATCTATATGTTCAGCAGAATTTAGCTCTGAGCTCACTCTGTAATCATAGTATTTTAAAGCTTCATTATTTAAAAAATTTCCAGTAACAATTGGACGAACATCAACTCCCTCACCCTCTAATATTTTGATTAAAGGAGCTCTATCTTTTTTATTCTTACAGATGATAGCAAACCCAAACCAGCTGCTCTGCATATCAGGCTCTTCGATCTGAATATCAATAAAAGAAAAGTTTTTAAATAATTCCTGAAATATTGCTGCATTTTTTTGTCTCCCTTCAATTAAAGAAGGTAATTTTTTAAGCTGTTCTTGACCAAGTGCTCCAGACATTTCCAAGGGTCTTAAGTTATAGCCTGGCAAAATAAATCTAAATTTATCATAAAAAGGATCATTTACTGAAGTTGTTATTAAGTTATCTCTTGGCAAATCTCTTGTCCAGCCATGAGCTCTCAAAGAAAGCATAATTTGATACAACTCCTCATCATCTGTGAGTATCATCCCTCCTTCCATGGTTGAAATATGATGACTATAAAAAAAACTTTGAGTGGAAATTAAACCAAAAGTTCCTGCATATCTACCATTAAATTTAGCTCCTAGAGATTCACAATTGTCTTCAATAATTGATATATTTGTATTTGATGAATGAATTATTTCTTCAATTTTTTCAAAGTTACAAGGATTACCAAGAAGATTTACACAAAAGATTGCTTTTGTATTTGGTGTGATTGCTAAAGAAAGTTTTTCTAGATCAATGTTTAATGTTTTTGGATCAATATCAACAAAGACCAATTTAAGCCCATATTGCTGTAATGGACTGTAAGTTGTCGACCATGAAACAGCTGGAACAATTACCTCATCTCCTGGATTAAGTGTATTATTGGACCTAAAACACAGGCTAGCTACTGCAAGTAAATTTGCGCTAGATCCAGAATTTACCATAATTGCGTGACTAGATTTCATAAAGTCTGCAAACTCAGATTCAAACTTTTTTACTTCAGGACCCATTGAAAAGTGGCCACTTTTAATTACTCTATCAATAGCATCTAATTCATTTTGATCCCATGTAGATGTTGCTAGCTTTAAGTCAATCATAATTTAGACAAATAATATTCATATGTTTTTTCCACTCCATTTTCTAGGGATGTTGGCGGCATCCATGAAAGCTTTTTTTGCTCACTTACGTCAAGCAACTTCTGTTGCATTCCAACAGGTCTTGTAAGGTCAAACTTAAAATTATGATCAGCTCCTAAAACATTACAAACTGCTTCGTAACACTCTAATATACTTTTATCAACTCCAACACCAACATTCATGATTTTTGGTAGTGTTAAATCATCAACAATAAGTTTTTTGATAAAATCAGAAAGGTCTTTTCCATACATAAATTCTCTTCTTGCCTTGCCGTCACCCCAAATCTCTATAAAGTCAGTTTTTCCTTCCAAATAATTATGAACTTTTCTAATAATTGCTGGGACTAAATGCGAGCCTTCTTCTGAAAAATCATCGTAACGCCCATATAAATTACAAGGAAGTAAAGTAACTACATCAAAATTTTCGTCAGATAAAAAATCTAAGTATTTTTGCACGGCTAGCTTTGCTATCGCATATCCCTCATTAGTTGGCTCTAGAGGCCCCGAAAGAATATTTTCTTCTTTTAAATGGCCAAGATTCTTAGGATAAACACACGAACTAGACAAATTAATAAACTTGCTTACTCCATTTCTTTTTGATACCTCTCCTAAATTTAGGCCTATTAAAGTATTCTGATATAGAAAGCTTGCCTGGTTTCTTACATTTTTTTGAATTCCGCCAACTAGCCCCGCACAATTCACAACGATGTCCGGACGATTTTCTAGAAAATATTTTTCTACATTTTTATGCTCCAAAAGATTTAAATCGGAGCTTGTTGGAGACAAGATCTCTAAAGCTTGAATGTCTTCTTCCTTCAAGCAATCCATTAGATTAGATCCTACCATGCCTGTTGATCCAAGAATTAGAATTTTTATCATGAATTGATAGCCTTTAAATTTTTCTCTCTTCGATGTGCAAATCAGACTCAACCATCTCTTTTGCAAGAGAGTACACATCATGTTTTGGTTGCCAGCCTAATGCTTCAAATGCTTGAGCTGGATCACCCAATAAAGTATCTACTTCATTTGGCCTAAAATACTTGGGAGATACATCAATTATGATATTACCAGAGGAATCCTTAGCCATTCTATTGACCCCCTCACCTTCCCAAAATAATTTAATATCTAAAATTTCGGCAGATATATTTATAAACTCCTCAACAGATATTTGTGCTCCAGTTGCAATTACAAAATCTCTGGGATGATCTTGTTGAAGCATCAACCACATTGCTTCTACATAATCCTTTGCATGGCCCCAATCTCTCATTGCATCAAGATTACCCAAAGTAATTTTATCTGCGATTCCAAGTTTAATTTGGCAAAGACCTCTTGTGATCTTTCTAGTAACGAAAGTTTCTCCTCTTCTTGGAGACTCATGATTAAATAGAATGCCACTGCAAGCAAACATATCATAAGATTCCCTGTAGTTTTTAGTTATCCAGTGAGCATAAAGTTTTGCAGAACCATATGGGCTAACTGGATAAAAAGGAGTATCTTCATTTTGAGGAACTGTTTGAACTTTCCCAAACATTTCAGATGTTGAAGCTTGATAAAATTTTGTTTTATTAATTAAGTCGAGGTTTTTTATTGCCTCCAAAAATCTCAACACACCTAGGCCATCTGAATTTGCAGTATATTCTGGCATCTCAAAACTTACTGCAACGTGGCTTTGCGCAGCCAGGTTGTATATCTCGTCAGGCTTTATGGATGCTACTAGTGAATTAATATTAGAAGAGTCATTTAAATCACCATGATGTAAAAAAAATCTATCTTTAAATGTTAAATCATTAAATAGATGATCAACCCTATATGTATTTATTAGCGATGTTCTTCTTTTCAAACCATGAACTTCGTAACCTTTTTCTAAGAGTAATTCTGCTAAATAAGAGCCGTCTTGTCCTGTAATTCCAGTAATCAAAGCTTTTTTCATAATCGAGACAGGAGATTAAAATTAATTTGGCTCATTATACATTTTTCTATGACAACAATTAAATTCTCTACTAATAATTTTTTATAAATCTATTTAGAATCTGCTCTTCACTTTCATATGAAAATCTAAGTATATGATGAATTTTTTTATTAATCTTTTCTTGATCTAAAACAGATTTTATATGATTAAACTCCATATCAAAGTCATACCATGATCTTCCTGTTTTAAATGCGCTAAACCCAAAATGATTTGCCTGAAGAAATACTGAGCCATTTACAGTTGCAATAACTGTATTATCTGGCAATTCATTTAGCTTTGTATTTATATCAAGTAATTGTATATTAGAATCATTCAGGGCTTTGTACAGAAGTTTGGTCCTAAATTTAAATGATCCTGAAACTTCCTTGTAATGCATATAGTTAAATGATGCTGGATGTTCCTTAATATATATTCTCTTCACTGGAAAAGATTGTTTTATCTTGGCAATCGAATTAAATATTTCAGCATACTCTAATGCTTCTGGATCAGTATTTCCCTCTGGCTGAAAAGATAGAAAGAAAACAACAGAACCCTCTTCAATATTTTTTGAACTTAAAGATAATGAATTATAAAAAATTTTCCTACTCCGGATGACTAATAAAGATCTTAGATGCATCAAATCCCATTTCAAAAGGTTATTTCTATTCGAATTAGGTCCTAGCACATCTTGAGAACCTCGAAAAAAAAGCCTTTTTAAAAAATTGATAACTATTTTACTTACAGCAAAAATTAAATACTTTGATTCATATTGATTCATGATTACTTTTTCGTATTTTGGAACGGTAAGTGATATAAAGTCATTGTATTTTTTCTTGTTAATATCAAAATCCTTATTTTCATTGTCTGAAAAAAAATAATCGCCATTTGTAAAATCTCTTAGAATCCATGTGCCGTACTCAAAGTTTTTTCTTGAGAAGTATGTACTAATATTTTTTTCAGCTAGAACAATTTGTAAACATAGATCATTTAAACGATGCGGCATTGCTGTAAAAAATAAACTTGAATTAACAGATTTAGATCTTAGCCATTGATTGAATATTGAAATTAAATTTAAACTCGCGCCAGCCAATGATTCGTGGCACTCTCCAGGGATAGACCATCTCTGAGCGACTCTAATTAAATTACTTTTATGCTTGTTAAAAATTTCAAAGTCTTCCATTGATGGCTGATTATCAACATTTAGATTTTTGATTTCTTCCCATGTAATAGCCCCAGATCTTTTTTTATTAGTAATGGCAATTACATTATCGGGTATAGCTAAGTTAGAAGGAAAGTGAGCAACAATCAGGTTTTTCATCACAATGATTATATAATACATACACATTTTAAAATAAGAAATAATGCCAACATTAAATCAAGTAAATCTTATTGGATTTGATCTAGACGGAACATTAATTAACTCTGCAAACGGTATTTATGAAAGCTATGTCTATGCCGTAACAAAACTTGGTATTAATGCAAAGTCAAAAAATGTTGTTATTAAAAAAATTGGGCCGCCTATAGAAAAGTTTTTCTTTAACCTTCACCCAGAAAAAGACAAAAAAATTGAAGATTACGAGTATTTATTTAAGAAACATTATTTAAGAGCTGGATATAAAAAAACAGAACTAAAAAAAAATGCAGACGCTCTACTCAAATTAATAAATGAACGTCAAATTAATATTTTTCTGTTAACAAATAAATCAAAAAGTTCCACAGAAAAAATTCTTAGATTGCTTGAAATTAAAGAAAAATTTTCAGATATAATTTGTGTAAATCCGAATAATTCACTACTTAATAATAAAGAAAATGTATTAAGTGAATATAAAAAAAAATGTATTTATAAAAATCAATTAATGAGCTATGTTGGAGATACTCAGGAAGACCTTGATGCAGCTAATAAGAATAATATATTCTTTGTAGGGCTAAGTGATGGATATGGAAAATTCAAGAATGCACCAAAAAATTCTTCGACTATTTATAAAAATATATCAGAACTTATTGAAGCAGAATTTCCTAAAATGGGAAATTAATCCAAGAATTTATAAATGTCTTACGATTTTTATTTAGTGCAATTGACTCATCTGTATAAAATGAATCGTCTTTTATATGCGTTGAAGAAATTTCTTCCAAAACACATCCATTTTTAGAGGAAAATATATGCCGGACTCCTGGCAATACTGTAATAACGTCTCCAACCCCTAGAGCATTAGATTCACCGTCGAGGATTAAATCTAAATCACCAAATAAGATGTGAAATGTTTCCTCTTTTTTTTCATGAAACTGCTCAGGATGATTTTGGCCTGGTAAAACGGCGATAATCTTTTTGCAGTAATCTCTATTGACAACAGTAAACATTGTAATTCCAGTCTCATAAAAATTATCAATTCCATAATGATGAGATACTTCCATAGATGCTTCCGCAGGAATAACTACTTTTGATTGCAAAATTAAATCATTTACATCATTTCTAATTTTAATTAACTCAGCGTCCTTTTCAATAGAGATAACGTTATCAAGCATTATCGGAGCGTTCTTTTTTAAGCTCGTTTTAAGCTCATATGCAACAAATTTGGATAAATCATTTGCAAGTAATTGTCCTTTAACTGGAGGTATTGACAGAAAAAGATTATCCTTACTTAGTGGCCCAGCTGATAAATCATTAGAAGCAAATACTCCTCTCTTCAAATCCATTAGTGTCTCAATTTCTTCTTTGTTAACATATGATGATTGATTAGTTTCATTTAAAGCCAGGACCGATTGCTTGAGTGATTCGAGCCAAATTTTTAAATCATCCATTGCTGAGGAGTATTCATTAATCCCATATTTATCTGTTGGGAGTGCGACATGCTTTTCAAACATAGTGGCACCAAGACCAACTGAGGTAGCTACCGGAATTATTTCTTTTGGATTTTCGTGAGTTGAGTAACCAATTCTTAAGTTAGGATAACGCTCTTTAAAGTAGCTAATTCTTGAAAGATTAAGCTGCTCAAATGGAGTTGGATACAATCCTACGCAATGCATAATACTTAGATCTTTTTCTCTGTTAAGAAAAAATGTTATTACGCTGTCGACTTCTTTTTGAGAGGAGCCAGCAGTTGAAGCTATTATTGGTAAATCAACTTTAGCTATCTCTTCCAATAGCGGCCAGTCAGTAAATGAACAACTTGCGATTTTTATTTTATCAAAACCCATAGATACAACTCTAGGAACACTGACCTCATCAAAAGGAGTACACATTGTAGCAAACCCACTATTCTTAGAATGTGAGATAAGTTCAAGCCATTGCTCATCACTCAAAAGTGTTTCTTCAAAGCGTTTTACAAATTTATACTCATGATTACCTTTATAATCAGGATGTATGAATGTATCAAGATCTCTAAATTGGTATTTAACAATGAATTCAAAGTCATAGCCTTGACATACAGCTGCCAAATTATTCAAGAGCTCTTTTCCATGCTCAATATCTCCCATGTGATTGTTGGCTATTTCAAAAGTAACAATATAGTTTTTATAATTAGACATTGAGTGATGTATGTTAAAAATACCTAGGTTAAACTATGCAGTAGTTAATTACAATAAAGTTTTAATTGAACTAATTTAGGTCAAAGTAATGGAAGTTTTAGCCATCATACCTGCAAGAAGTGGCAGCAAAGGGTTGAGAAATAAAAATATAAAAAAATTAAATGGCCATCCCCTTCTAGCCTTCAGTATCGCTGCTGGCATCAAAACAACTTTAATAAATAGAACTATTTGCTCTACTGATTGTCAAGATATTGCTAACATTGCAATTGATTATGGTGCTGAGATTCCATTTCTTAGACCAAAAAAGTTCGCTCAAGATAATTCACTAGATATAGATGTCTTTATGTATACATTAAGTAAATTAAAAAAAAATGAGGGATATGTTCCCGATTTAGTAATTAATCTTCGCCCTACTTCACCTTTAAGAAATTTTAAAATGATTAAAAATGCTATTGAGATTATGAAATCTAATCCCTCTGTTTCATCACTTAAATCTATTTATGAAAGCTCAAAATCACCCTATAAGACTTGGTTTAAAGAATCTAATAATATAATTAATCCTATATTGACCCATAAAGAAATAGATGAGGCATTTAATGCTCCTCGGCAAGTTTTACCCAAAACTTTTGATCAAACTGCAACAATAGATATTGTAAAAAGCTCTGTCATAGAATCAGGCTCTATGTCGGGTAAAAAAATTATGGGAATGGAAATTGATGAAAAATATATTATAGATATTGACAGTATTATTGATTTTAAAAATGCTGAAATTAAAATGGCTAGTAATCCAGAGGATTTCATTACTCCATAAAAGCTATGCTTTCACAATTTTTTTTCTCTCATTGCTATAGCCTAGAGCATTTCTAGAATCTATTATTAGCTTTGCGTGTTTATTGAGCGAGGCATAGTCTATATATGAATGGTTTGTAACAATAACTACTGCATCATATTTTTTAAGATTTGCTGGGGTTAAATTGACGCTTTTTTTATTGATAAGATGGCCGTAGTTTCTTGTATTGGGTATAGATTTAAAATAATTATCATGAAAATCAACTTTTGATTTTAAATCTATAAGTTGATTAATAATTTCTAAAGCAGGACTTTCTCTAAGATCATCAATATCGATTTTATAGGAAAGTCCGATAATCAAAATTTTAGAGCCATTTAAAGCTTTCTTAAATTTATTACTAAGGGCTTGACGTAATTTTGAAACAACATAGCTTGGCATAGAAGAATTTATTTCGCCAGCTAGCTCAATAAATTTGGTTTGAATACCGTATTCTCTTGCTTTAAAAGTCAGATAAAATGGATCTATAGGTATGCAATGACCTCCTAAACCAGGGCCTGGATAGAATGGCATATAACCAAAAGGTTTAGTCTTAGCGGCTTCAATTACCTCCCAAATATCAACTCCCATTTCATCATAAATTAACTTAAGCTCATTCACTAAAGCTATATTTATAGATCTAAAAATATTTTCAGTTAATTTAGTTGCCTCTGCTGCACTTGAAGATGATACAGAATGAACCTTGTCGATAATATGTTGATATAAATTTTTTACAAGTTTGAGAGATTCTTTTGTATCGGCACCCACAATTTTAGGTATTGTATTTGTTGAAAAATCCTTATTACCAGGATCTTCTCTTTCTGGAGAATATGCTACATAAAAATCTCTATTTGCTTTTAATCCAGATTTTTCAAGCTCAGGAGATAGAATTTCTTTAGTTGTTCCAGGAAAAGTGCTTGATTCAAGAACCACCAATTGGCCTTTTCTTAAATAATTTGAAATTGATTTTCCTGTATTAGTAATATAGCTTAGATCTGGCTCTCTAAATTTATTTAAAGGTGTTGGAACGCAAATAATAATAATATCTACACTGTTTAACATTTTAAAATCAGAAGTTGGTAGAAAATTTTTTGAAGAAATTAAGTCTAAAGAGTGATGGCTTTGAAGATGTTTTATATAAGACTTTCCTTTTTTCAAAAGAGCAATCTTTTTAATGTCTAGATCAAATCCAATAATTTTGAATTTATTTTTTAAAAAGGCAAGCGCCAACGGCAATCCAACATAGCCTAGACCAATAATTCCTATTTTTGCTTTTTTATTGGTAATTAGACTATTTAGCTCAGTGTGATTCATTGCAACTGTTGATCGTATAATTTAAATATATGCGATTATTATACATTGTAAAATTTGTGAAATTTAACGCTTATAATGAGAATCCACCATCAAGAGTTATATCTTGACCAGTTAAATTTTTGAATTTATCGGAGGTTATAAGAAATACTGTCTCAGCCACCTCTTCAAAAGAAAGCATTTCTCCAAGAGGCGTATAACTTTTATAGTTTTGCACAAAAAGCTCATTTTGATTATTGAAAATACCTCCGGGAGATAAGGAATTAACTCTTATTCCTTTTGGCCCGAGGTAGGTTGCTAAATACCTTGTAAGTTGTATCAGGCCAGCCTTGCTAACATTGTATCCTGCAGGATTATTAATATTAGTATTTTTATAAATATCCCAGTTTGGTGCAATAGAACCATAAATTGAGCCCATGTTTAAAATATTTGGATCTTTAGAATGCTCAAAAAATGGTATTGAAGCTTTGATTAGTTCATTTGGAAAAGTAAGGTTTACAGTAATAGCAGACTCCCAAGATTCAATACTTTGATCAAAGTAATCTTCATTCCAGCCTGATAAATTGGATGTCCCAACAAAGGCGGCATTATTTATTAAAATGTCGAGACTGCCCAAATCTCTCATAACAGAAAGAACTTTTTTAATTGACAGCTTAATATCCAATAAATCAGTTTCTATAAAAATTAATTCTTGGTGAGGTGATAAGAAATCTTTTATTTTGTGCTCAGAGTTCTTATTCTTATCAACCATTATCAGAGTTTTTACATCAGAATTGACAAAAAGTTCAGATATTTTCAACCCAAGGTTTCCGGAAGCACCAGTGATTAAAACATTTTTATTTATAGATGAAACCTTCATTAATTTAATCTTTGAAACCCAGAATGTTTAACTTCTGATTGAAGTAGATTTCTAAGAGAGGATTTTCGTTTAGAGTGATATGCGACTGAAATTAATTTAAATACTTCTTCAACCGCGCAAAAGTAGCTCTTAATATCGCTCAACGAGTAAGCATAAGAGGTGTAAACACTACCTCCAGCTAAAAAACCTCTTTTAAGCATTTCTTGAATAAAAATAGTGAGCATCAAATTACTATTCTCAGCATCATCGAACACAAAAGTTGCCAATGGATCAAGCCCTGATAGTTTGATGGGAAGATTTTCTTGGCTTGCAAGTTCTATCCATTTTTCTTTGATCATTGAACCCCATTTTGTTAAAGCTAAATAAGTTTCATTCTTTTCCATGAAATCTAAAGTTGCTATAGCTGCAACGAAACCCAATCTCTCTGAAAAAAAGGTAGAACTGATAAAAGATGTTTCAGCAGCTCGCATAGGATCGGTCTTTCCGATAACCGCGGAAATAGGATACCCATTACCAAGTGATTTACCCAAAATACAAATATCAGGTTCGATCTTAAGCTTTAGATGATATCCACCTAAATTCTCTCTAAAACCGGCAGTGACTTCATCAATAATTAAATATGAAGAATGCTTTTTTAAAAGTTTTTTTAAGCATTTTAAAAACTCTTGAGAAGGTTGCTCTCCTCTTATAGGCTCCATGATTACAGCGGCAACATTATCAGGAAATTTATTAAATGCACTTTCGAGTGATTTCGAATCATTAAAAATAAATGGGTGTGACGAATTCACCAAATTCGAAGGAATACCGTCGGCACTCAAGCCATTCAAGAGATGTTTGTTGAGATTATTTGAGTTATCTAAGTTTGCGCTTAAATACCAGTCATGCCAGCCATGATACCCACAAAATAAAATGATATCTTTTTTTGATGCTGCACGAGCTATTCTTACACCAATAGAGCAGGCCTCTCCCCCAGTTTTAGCAAAACGAGCTTGGGATGCCCAAGGATGAAGTTGTATTAATTTTTGAGCAAGATCTACCTCTTCAAACGAATTTAATGAAGACATTGAGCCTTGAGAAATAGCTTTTTTAACTTTACTGTCGACATATGAATTTGCATAGCCTAAAGTACAAGACCCAACTCCATTTGTTGAAAAATCTTTATAAATATTATTATCTAAATCCCAAATTTTAATTCCTTTAGCTTTTTTATAATAAGCTGGCCATAA
>MDTG01200349.1_pt1 | contig 15374 bp, 8 predicted proteins | sample 811421 | NCBI WGS metagenome assembly MDTG01 (sample SAMN05326645, study PRJNA326480) | marine metagenome | isolation source: seawater | place: Pacific Ocean: South East | collected 2011
CGAGACGACTGGTACGTTGCTCACATGACATTGTTCGAAGACCTCAACAAGGCTATCAAGGAACGATATGAGATGATTGAGCGTGCAGTTGAAGCTGAGCGACAATCTCAGCACATGTCTCGTGCCTTTACCGATCGAATGGATGAGATGGTCGAGGCACGAGCAGCGGAAATGACCGTTGAAGAGGCCGAGGCAGTTATCGAAGAAGGAACTGGAGAACAATCAGAGGCGGTTGAAGAACCCCCTGTTGAAGACGTTGCAGTCGAAGAAGCGCCGGCTGAAGAAATCGAAACACCTGCTGAGGAGGAGACTCTTGAAGAAGAGGCAGAAACACCTGCTGAAGAAGAAACCGAGGCATCTTCCTCCGAAACTTGGAACTCGGATGTCGACCCCTGGGCTGACAACTGAGGTGAAACGCCTTGGCTGGTCTCGCCCAAGGAGGGCATGCCCCTGTAGCTACCTTCACAATTGCAGGTATTGCTATCCTTGTTGGTGGAATTTATCTTGATACGCTCAATGGATTGATGCCATTGCTAGGCGTCTTTTCCCTTATGATCGCTGTATTTTTTGCGAACTTCTGGAGAGATCCGGATCGCCCAATCCCTCAAGAAACAGGCATACTCGTTTCACCGGCAGATGGGCACGTCATGTTTGTTCGCCGTGAGCGAGCGAATGGACGTCGACCATCTCGAAAGGAACGTGAAGAAGGCAACATAGAACATGATGAACATACTGGAGATTGGTATCCAAAACCCTGCGAGAAACCACTTTCTTTTGAGACTGAGCAACGCTTTGTTGCGGCAGAAGGAGCGCCCGAAGACTCAGATGTTTGGCGAATTGCCATCTTCATGTCACCACTCGACGTTCACGTCAACCGTGCTCCACGGGCTACAGAAATTATTGCGATGGAACATCGAACTGGGAAAGGAAAAAGACGTGGTCCTTTTGCTCCAGCCTACCGTAAGGAAAGCGAGTTCAATGAACGCGTTCGCACGGTCTTTGAGGCGGAAGATGGTGAACGAATCGAAGTGATGCAGATTTCAGGAGCACTTGCTCGAACCATCGTTCCTTGGAAAGGAATTGGCGATACCTTACGACGTGGAGAGCGTTATGGGATGATTCGTTTAGGAAGTCGAGTCGACGTTCGAGTTCCTGTAAACCTCTACGAGCCAAAAGTTGTTTCTGCAGAGGACCAAGATACGAATTATCCAAAAGGACAATTCATCAAGGCAGGTTCGGATATCATTTTCAAACGAATCCTTGAAGAGGAATAGGCAGAGGGATGTTCATGTCATCCGGCAAGGGTCTTACTATGCTGGGCGGTGACACAAAAAGTCTCAAGATACACAACCTTGTGAAAGCACCTGCGAATACGCCTTGGGCAAAAGAGCGCCAACAATCTTGGGATGCTTCCTATCCAGCAACGGTTTATTCCACACCTGAAATGACCACTGATGGCCAACCTTGCTCAGCAGTGACGGTTATTCTTCGAACCAAAGGATGCCATTGGTGGTGGTCATCGGGTTGTACATTTTGTGGATATTTCAACGATACCCGAGACGATGTCAACAGCGATGATCTTCATGCCCAATGGCAGCATGCAAAACAAAAATTCAACAATTTCGAAGGCCATGCAATGGTCAAAGTGTACACCTCGGGGTCTTTGCTCGAAGACCGAGAGATTCCAATCGACTTCCAAGAAACCGTTTTGCGTGATTGTTTCGAATTTGATAAAGAACTCATTGTTGAAAGCAGAACTGAACAACTCACAGTAGAAAAGTTGGCCTGGGCAACTTCAATCAATCCTAATTTTACCGTTGCGATTGGCCTTGAAGCATACGATGATGAAGTTTTACGATTTCATGTGAACAAAGGGTTCTCTGCCGCTTCTTGGGATAGAGCAGTCGAACGTCTTCAGAAATTTAATCTCCGAGTCAAAACATATCTCATGTTCAAACCGCCGTTCATGAGTGAGGCTGATGCGCTTGACCACTGTGTCAAGTGGATTGAGGCTGTTGCCGAACAGAGCGATGAGATATCCATTAATCCGATGAACATTCAACGGGGCACTGTCATCGACCGTCTTCATCGACATCGAGAATATCGTCCACCATGGCTTTGGTCTTTGGTTGAACTCATTCAGCAGAGCCATCATATCGTTCATCCAAACGGTGGCATGAATGGAGATGATGACCAGATATCACGCTTGATTATACACCCAACAGCGGGTGGAAAGATTCGAGGATCTCACAACTGTGGTGCGTGCGATGGAGAAGTCGTCGCTGCTATCGAACGATACGCAGTCTCAGGCTCATTAAACGAGTTTGATGGATTGGATTGCGAATGCAAAAAACGCTGGAATCAAGAGCTAACGAATGATCGTTCAATACCGGTTCCCCTGGGCACATCAATGCCACGTCGTGGCTCGCTCAGGGATATTCTTCGTTCCCTATGAGTAGACCGATTACTTGAACGCCCCAATGATGCCCTTGGTGAATGTTTATCACCGCGCTTCGAGTCGCAAGCATGTCCATCTAGGGCACCTGAGGGTACCTCATGTCGAACAGTACAGAAATCCCCGATGCAGTCATTGGAACTGCAGAACCATCATCAAGTCGCGTCATTCTCGTTCTCATTTCTGTGGTAACAGTTGGAATGTTTGGACTTTTCAGTACGATCTTTGGATGGGACAACATCCCAGTGGTTGGCGATATTGTTCCATTGATGTCGAATCTTGGAGGCTCAGGAATCTGGTATTACTTGCTTGGATTCATCATCGGGCTTGGGGCGATTGTCTCCACACTTGCAGGCGAGGTCCTAGCAGATTGAGGTGGTATGAATGATCGCAGTATTCTCCGCATTGATTTTCTTCTTCACTGTGGTTGGTTTTGCTACCTTCTATGTCCAACGTGGAATCGGCAACATGTCGGCTCCAATGCGCCAATTCGGTCTTTTCTTGCTCAACAAAGCACCTGCTGGTATTGTTGACCTGTTCAATGACGACAAAGGTAGTGGCTCCAAGACATGGATGAATTTTGGAATGATTTGGCTGACATTCGCTGCCATTGGAACCTTCCTTGGCTTGTGGCATGATTACGACGGAACTGCGCTTGACTCTCTAGCGAGCATCGGCTGGTCCTACGATGATGGGAGTGCACTGAACACTTTCATCGATGTCACCCTCATCACGGGCCTCATGTCCATTCTCATTGGTGGTGGGCTTGTTGCTGCAGCACGAGCCGGTGCAGGACGCCTTGCAAGCGAAGCAAATGCAAGTCTCACCGCAATTCTGTTCTCGGTTCTGACAATCTCATCGATGCTACTACCAACCATCCTCGGTCTTCTCATCGATTTGACAGAAGCAAATGAGGCTCTCATACAGGATCTCTTACTGCATGCCCTCCGCTCCTTCATCATCATCGCAGTGATGATCAACGTCCTCTTGACTGTAGCACAACGAAAGGGAGAGATTGTTTCAGCAAGCAACTGGTTCTTGTTCATGGCCCTTGCATCGTTTATCTTCGGATCTCAATTCCGATTCTTTGGCGAGTTGGTTGGTTCGACGCAAACTGTTTGGCTTGGCGAGCGAATGTCACAGTCTTGGACGCTTATCGCGCTAATGTTCTCCGTAGCATACCACGTCGTACCTCGTGCAGCAAGTCGGCCGATTTGGTCCGATTCGATGACCAAGGCCAGCCTACTGCTCCTCTTCCTGACACTACCACCGTTCCTGCTCACCTCAGCAGATGCAGGTACGTTGCTTGAGAATCTTGGTGCCATCACCATGACCCTTGCTCTTCTGCCGATTATGGCAGGTTCAGTGAACATCATCATGACTTCGTTGAGCAATGCCACAGGTGTCGTCGCTCGACCAGGTGCACTTGCAGCAACCTTGGCCATGGTCTTTTTCCCCCTGTTTGCTCTTGGTGGATACTTCACTTCCCTTGACGTCTTCATCGGCCTCGGCGCTTTGAACGACATGGCAGCCACAGTCGATATCGGTTTCATGTGGACTGTTGGAGGACTCATGGCGGTTGCTTGTGTAGCCGAATCGTACCCGCTTGCAGGAAACCGACAACTTGCATCTTCGTCTTCAGCCTCTCTCTCAACGATGTTGATCGCTTTCGGAGGCGTCACCTCAACCGTTGCGAAACTCATGGGCGACTTCACAGAGAAAGCGCTTCTTGACTCGGGAAGCGAAGATGTTGTCATGACCGATGGTGGATTCAGTCTTACTGCAGCAGTTCTGTTCTACTTTGGCTCCATTGGTGTTATTCTTCTGTTCCTCAACCTCATTCGAACATCGGTTGGCGGCATCAAGGTCGACACATCCGTTTCCACGGTTTCCGACATCTCCCGCTATTCTGTCCAGCGTGGTGAAACATCCATTCGCAAGCTTCTGCAGCGAGGCGTTGGTGTTGACACCATCCTCGTGGTTGGCACAGATGTCGAAGATGAAGGCGGCATGACCATCATCGACGTTTCATCAACACTTCACAACGATGAAATCGATGAGTTCCCGGTCGAAAAGAACGAATTGGAAATGTTATCCGATTATCTTGCTAAGAAAGATATGAGCATCTTCGAATTTTTCCGCTCCATTGACCTCGATGATTCTGGACTCATCGATGGATACGAACTTCAACAAGCGCTACGCAGTGCCGACATTGCAGATCTTCCACCGTGGGACATTGCCAAACTGATGGAATTCATCGATATCGATGGCGACGGCCGAGTCAACCTTCCTGAACTTGACATTGCCATTGCCCGTGTCCGCTCCGGCGCTACTGAAGAAGAGTGAAAGCGAGGCGGTTGAACCGTGCGTATTGGACTGGTTGGGAAACCAAATGTCGGTAAATCGACGTTCTTCGCCGCTTCAACATTGATTCCTGTCGATATTGCCAATTACCCATTCTGTACCATTGAACCAAATGTCGGATTCTCATTCATACCAAGCCGGCAACCATGTCCATGCGGAGCATTGCGAAAGCGTCTTGAGGAAGACGGCCGGGCCAAACTAAGCGATGATCGAGGTGGAAGCATCTGTTTACCTCGAACAGGTTCATGCGAGGGTCACCAGCGCTATGTTCCATGCATGCTGGTTGATGTAGCAGGACTTGTTCCTGGAGCGAGCCAAGGGCGTGGACGTGGCAATGCATTTCTTTCCGATTTGGCTGAATGTGACGCATTGATTCAAGTCATCGATGTTGCTGGAACCACAGATATTGAAGGAAATCCAACTGGAATGAAAGCAACAAAAGAACAAGCCATTGAACAAGCACTGGCCGAAGTAGAATTCCTTACAGCCGAACTTGATGCATGGATTCTTGGCCTGATTAAAGACGGATGGTCGAGAGGTGCACGTCGAATTCAAGCAGAAGGTGTCAAAGGATTCACCCAGTTTCTGCAAGAGCGTCTTTCCGGGTTGGGTGCAACCGATTTGATATGCCAGCGCTCGTTTGACGCCTTTGCACAAGAGCATCGAGACATGACCTCTCCATGGGACTGGTCCGATGATGTTCTCATGCTTCTTGCCGCCTTCATCCGCAAGCATCTCTTTCCGATTTTTATTGCTGGAAACAAAGCGGATCTTGCACCTGAAGGTGTTCTCGAACACTTGCAAAGCGTCCTCCCTACTTTCACACCATGTTCTGCAGAAACAGAACTTGCATTACGGCAAGCAGGGAAAGCGGGCTTCATCACCTATCTTATAGGCGATACGACATTTAAGTTGAGAGAAGATCAGCCGATGAATGAGGCTCAACAGAAAGGGCTTTCAGTATTGGCCGAGCGAGTAGAGAAATTACGAGGAACTGGACTCAGCAAGTTACTCGATCAGGTACTCTTTGATGAACTTCAACGCATTGTCGTGTATCCTGTCCAGGATGAAAGTCAATGGACAGACGGGGATGGTAACGTGCTTCCCGATGCTCTTGTTGTTCAAGATGGAATACAAGCGAAACAAGTCGCTTACAAGGTACATTCCGATCTCGGTGATGGTTTTATCAAAGGTGTTGACGGACGTACCCGTCGAATCGTTGGGGCTGATCACGAACTCTCCGATGGGGATGTTCTGAGAATCCACTCAAAGTGAACGTTCAGTGCCCTTTTGGACGCTCATAGTCGGGCGTAAGTCGAGCAAGTGTGCTGGAATACTTTGCTGCACTTGTAAAAAAGAGCACAACAGAAACGAGTGTGAGCAATGCCAACATGATCAACATGTACCATCCCCAAGGGTCGATACTACGAACAGTTGTGATGTAAAGACCCCACAATACAGTGAGGTAGAGGAAGGGCCGATATCGTCGAGTGACTGTGCTCAGTCGAGCAGACTTTAATGTGTCATCGTAGAGGTTTGCAGCCTCATCTTTGCTGACGTAACCTTGCTCAACGCCACAACGAGAACAAACCTGTGTGTTGGGGCCATTCCCGTGAATGAAAAATTCACGAGGATATGTTCCTGAGCAGAGTCGACAGATAGGCATCTTCTTCCCTCATTTCTCGCCAATGTCTGCCGTCATTTCAACCATGCGCTCAATACTCTAGGAAATTCGAAAGGATTTCGATACCAGATGGGCTTCCAACTGACTCAGGGTGGAATTGTACGCCAAACACAGGTGTTTGGTTCGAGTGCAGTCCTAGCACAAGCGATTTTGTATCATCTGTTGCATCAACGACGATGGTTGGATGTCCAACAAGATCCGCCGTGAGTAATGTCAATGAGTTGTATCTCGTCATTGAAACATCGTTCATCCCATGAAACAACCCACTCCGATCGTGAATACATTTGACAGGTGTGCCGTGTACAGGCCCTATTGGACTTGGAACCAGCTCGACACCTGATGCTAACCCAATCGCCTGATGACCTAAGCAGATGCCAAGCAGTGGGGGGGTTTGTCCTTGAAGGGATAACGACGCAAAATCCATTGTGAGTTGACTGTCTTGTGGCCAACCAGGGCCCGGCCCGAGGATGATGTGTGATGGTTGCAATTCGTCAATGAGTTCTTGAGCAGATGCTTCTGTTTTGCTCCGTCCTGAAACGATGTTTACATGATGTCCAAGACCACAAATGCTGTGCGCAATGTTGTAGGTGAATGAATCAAGATTGTCGATGAGAAGAACTGCATTTTTTTCAAACGCATGTGTATGAATGGCCGCTCGGGATATGTTGTTGCTTTGATTGCTCTCGAGTGGAAGTGGATAAATAGCCAAGCTTTTGACTGGATTGGATAGCACCGCCTCATCCAACCATCCACACGATCGTAGCAGTGCATTAGCTTTCCATTTCGCTTCAGCAACTTCGGATTTTGGATTGGATTCAATGGTAATCCCACCTCCAGCTGTGACGCGTGAATACCATCGATCTCCCCTCTTTCGAAGTTCAGCGGTTCGAATCAGAATGTTCCAAGATGAGCACCCAGTTGATGGATCGAACCATCCCATCGAACCCGTCCAGAACGATCGTGGTCGTCGTTCTAATTCATTGATTGCGGCACATACCACTGTTCTTGGGCAACCTGTGATCGAACCGCCAGGAAACACATTCTCGATGCAATCGAAGACGTCCACGTGGTCATCCAATTTGCCTTTAATTCGAGAAACGAGATGCTGGACCTCAGCATATGCTTCGACATCAAACCGGTCCACCCAGACCTGGTTTGGTTTGGAAATTCGACCAACATCGTTCCGCATCAAATCAACCAACATTCGATGTTCGGCGCGCTCCTTGCGATCCGAAATCATGTCCTCACGCAGGAGCGATTCTTCAGCAGCCGATGCCCCTCGAGGGGCTGTCCCTTTGATTGGTGCAGTCGTAATGATTCCATCTTTCGTAGTAAGTAGCGATTCAGGAGATGCAGATACGAGTGAGAAACCATCGTCTTTCATATGCACAAAACCGGAATATGGGGCAGGATTTGAAGCAATGGAATGTGAGAAAACTGTCCAAGGTTTGGATTGTATTTCACCCTCCCACGTACGACCGAAGTTCAGTTGATACAACTGACCATCAACGATTGCAGAATGGACTCTGCGTACAATTTCCTCATGTTCTTTGTCCGTACATGTCGAAGTAGGTTTTTGACTGAGATGAACAGTTGGTGAGGTATACTCTTGTAGTTCGTTGTCGAGGCTCAATCGTACTTTCTCCTCCCAGCCAGTATCTGTTGAAAGAACAACGAGAGAATCGGTGCCCTTCTCGCGAACGATGCAGTTATGAATTTCCCACAACACACACAACAACTCACCTTCCGGTGGAAGGTGCTGTAGTCGAATTGGTTGGGTGAGTTGCACTAAATCGTAGGAAAGGGCTCCTGTCCAAAATGGACCAACAAAGGGTACCGATTCGGGAATGGTTCCTAGAAAGTCAGAATCGCTTTTTGCACACAATTGTCTCAAACCATCTGCTAAGGATGTAGTTGTTGTTGAAGTATCCAACTGCCACTTTGTTCCGTCCCACGTCTCTCGCTCAAACAGGAACGGTGCACAATTGATCAATTCGGTTTCTCCAGAAAGAGGAGAGTGCTCCCTCTCAGCCCCGACAACATCTCTTGAAGGTTGTCGGATGATAACGCGTCGACTCGCTGGTCCGCACAGCAACGAAAACTGTGAAAGGTGGCTGGTTGGGCCAGCTGAGACCAACATGACTTCATCGGGTCCGCCGTATCGACTCGCTTTCTCGCCGAGAAAGCCTTGTTCAATCAAGCGATGGCGGATAGCTTCAAACAACATGACTCCAAACCTCCTCCCAATTGTCAGGATTGTTGTATTCATCGTCGAGGGTACTGACACATACGTCGTACAAGCGTGTGCTTCTATCACCAATTGGTTCATTGTCAATTGAATCAATCTTGAAAACACCAATACCACTACCAACAGCAACAGTTTCAACACATCGTGCAATAAGTCGCTCGTTCAAGTTGCCATGCTGAATATGAAATCCAGCCTCAAGTATCGATTGATGAAGGGCTTTGAGTGTAATCGATGAAACGGAATTTTTTGCATGACTCACCCAAACCACTCCATCCTCGTCCAGAACAAGAGGTGTACATCGATCGCCATCAACGATCGAGTAGTCGTGGACCATGAGCGCTAAGTCAGCTCCCTTTTGCTCAGCATAATTCCGAGCTTCGATGTATGCTCCCCACGCACCATGCTTTGTTCCCGCAATACGTGGAGGCCAAATTGGGCTTGGAACCGTTATGGCATCGATTGCTTCGTTTTGAATTGTGAACGGCCGATATGCAACACTGAGTTCAGATTCTTTTGAACATTCGATGCGAATGAGGCCTTCAGATATTTGAGGAGGATTCTTCCTGAGAAGACCGAGCAACATTTCTTGGTTAATATTGCTCTCATCAATCCTCAATTTTGCTGCATGCTCAAGCATGCGTGTGAGATGATGGTCGAACAAGAACAGTCCACGTTCTAGAGAGAATCTCATGGTTGTGAAAACAGAAGAGCGAGGACTCGGGTTCACCTCGCTCATGGCCTGTCCTTGGCGCACTATGCCTTGAGCATCACGGTATTACAGCAAGTCATCGAGGAAGGACGTGTCGATACTCGACTTGGATGCTTGTTGAGGCGTTCCAATGTCGAGATCATTCAGTAAATCGTTGTCGATGGGGGCTCGCACAGGATTCATGACAGGTCTTGGAGCATTGTACTGTTCTCGACCAATGTTCTGCGAATCAATACGTTCTGCTGCTCTAAACAGCGAATCAGCCTGAACCGGTGCAGCAGGTGCAGGAGGGGGTGGAGGAACGGTCGATTGTGGAGGTGAGTTCCACGGGTCGTCGCTGATTCCCCACGTTGCTGTCTGCAACTCCCATTCCTTCTCTTTCTGACTACGTCTGCCACGTCCACGAACGATGGCAAGGAGCAGGAACAATGAGACAACAACAAGACCTGCAGCGAGGAGGTTCGGGGTTGTTAACAGCGATTCGAGGTCGTTTCCAGCGCTTGTGTCATCAGTAACCTGGCCAGATGCATCAACAGAGTTGATTTTCTTCCCATCTACAGTCTTCCGAACCTCGTCACTGTCAAAGGTTGTGACTGAAATGAACCAATCTGATGTGTTGACGAGGTCAGGGAAGACTTGTGAAGAGATAACGAACGAGTTTGCAATAGTTTCATCGAGGAACACTGCTTCTGATATGTCCATGAAATCGGTAGAACTGATGTGAATTTGGTATCCTTCAACACTCAAATCGTTTGAATGGTTCCACGTTACGAGAATGTCTCGTTCCTCAACCCAAGCGAGTGTAATACCCTCGATATCTGGCAGGTAGTTGCCAGGATCTGTGACATTGTCATCAACGGATTGCGCACGAACGACGGTCAAATCTGTCTTGATAGCATTGCCAGAGGAATCGACTGGGACGACGGCTGCCCAAGTCTCCTGTCCTGGGAGAACAGGTAAGTCTCCGGCGAGAATTGAAATCTTGAACGGTAAGTCAGGATTACGGTCAAGTGTTGCAATCGGAACATTTGGACCATCTGCTCCGACACCAACGCTCGTGAACGACCAAGAAGCAGCATAAACATCGTACTGACTTACATCACCAGCCGAAGAGAGTTCAAAGTCAAGGAGCAGTGCAGACCCGTCGTCCATCGGTCGATCTGTAAGACTTACGTTCTCTAATCGAGGCGGAGCTGTTGTATCCTCGAAGTTGTTGATTGGCACGACACTCGCTGAGAGTAAATCGTTTGTGTAGACGTTACCTTGGATGTCGTGAACAGTGACGGTGACAAACAGTTCCATTCCTGGTTTGATCAGTTGTGGCGTATCACCCGGGCCAAACGAATCACTGTTACCTCCTAAATCGTACAACGCTGTATTTAAGGTCAATTCGATCGGATTTTTGTCTTCATCAATCCATTGTTTGTCGATTACAATGCATCCACAAGATGCTGGGTCATCGCCGTACAAATTCCAAAGATAACTGATGTCATCGACAGGTTTGTCTGCGGCCCAAACGACGTATTTACTGAAATCCCCAGCATCAGAAATCGACCAAACAACGTCGATTGCAGTTCCATCATCGTCTGGATGATCGTATGCTTGAATACTCTCAATTCGATTTGGTGGCATCGCAGCCCCATTCGAATCATCGATTGGTGTTGCAGTTACAATCTCAACATCGTTGAGGTCGCCATTGAGCCATGTATCGAATGCAACAACACCGATGTAGTACTCAAGACCGTTGACCAACGGGAGGTCATCAAGTTCTGAAACGATGGTTGAATTGTCATCACAATTGTTGACAACGGTTGATTCTGAGAAGCCAGCAACAGATGACGGGTTTGTTGCAAAGACGACACCTGTAATCATGTACACGACGTAGTATGCACAGTCATCCGCATCACTTGAATCCCAGCCAACTGTGATTCGACCACCTTCATCATCGGGCGTGTCAATGGCCCAAACATTTTGCAATTTAGCAGGAGGAATGCCGTCATCGACACCTCCAGTTGGAACCACAGGACCAATGATTGTAGCATTCATCATATCTTCTTGTCCCGTAAGGTCAACACATGTAAAACCAAGCCAGTACGGCTTACCAGGTTCGAGATTCAGAATGGTTGTGTTCCCTTCTGTTGGAAGGACAGAAGTCTCAACAGAGAGGCCAAGAATGTCGGTCATCGACTGCGTCGATGCGTAAATTCTCGTCTCAAGTAAATCCAAGGCCGTACAACGTGCCCACTCGGTTTCTAAGTCACCTGCTACGCCTCCGCTTAGTGGTTGAGCGCTTGCCCATTCAGGCGGTGTTGGGACTTCGTTGCTTGTCGTAACAGGCCCGAAGACCTGGCTCGGCAGACCGTATCTTCCGTTGTTGTATTCAACAACAACGAGGGCGTAATATTCGACTCCATCGACCAACGGAACACCACTTGCAGTGGTAATATCAGCTTTCAATCGGCTGTGAATCGACTCGGACTTGTCGACGATTCGGCCAACAAGATCGATATCCGTTGGTAAAGCAGTCCATGGTTGGTCGCTCACATAGACGAGATATCGGCTGAAATCAGGATCATGGACCAATGTCCATTCGACCGTTAGAGCGCCTCCACCATCATCGGGGCGATCGTACATGTCAACAATCTCAACAGGTGTATCCAATCGAATCCAATCGTATGTTAATCGAACTTCAATCGAACCGTTCGTTGGTGAGATCAACTTGATTGGAACAAAGCGAGTACCGTTGATAAGTTGTCCATTGTTAATGGCAAGCTGAAGGCCATCTTCGACGCCAGTTGTGTTGCCCAATTCAAGGACTACATCGTATCTTAAAGTCGTCGACTTTGCCCACACTGCAGCATTCGATACGGGAGAGGTCATGATGAGTGGCACCGTTTGGAACAGGAGACCATGCACGCCAGGTTGGCCAATCGAACTGTTCAACGAAACTGGTGTATCTGGAGTAACAAGATTGATGCTAAATCCGGGGTGAGTCATGTTGGTGATTTCCATGTATTCAGAATTGAAGCCAATGTTGAGTGGATTCGCATAACGAGAGGTTTGACTCTCCATTTCGTCGAAGGCCGTTGCTGGTGTCCAACCGCGTAGCCCAGCATCACTCGTCGTTAACCAGAAACCACTTGAACCGACAGCAACGTTGGTTGGATTTTGTACAATGGCCGATTTAACGCTTGAGTGGGAGGCTGTGTGCGCTTCAATGATGGTCATTGCGTTCAACCCCATTGCCATGAGATGCGTTCCATCGCTGCTCATCCTGTAAATCGGCCATGATGGGATTTGTGAACTCGACAAACCGTCTTCAAACTCGTTCGACAACCCATCGTAGTGAATCAATGGTCCAACATCGGTTGCAATGTGCAATCCTGCAAAATCGGATGCGACTGCTGTAACGTAGTTCGAAGGAAGTTGATCGAATCTGTGCGTTGAGATAACACCGTTTGAAGAAGAATCAACCATTGTGATACCTGGACGCTCTGAACCTGCACCATCGTGTCCGAGGACAAGCTGTACAGCCTGGTTTGCACTTGGAGGAGAATAGGTTTCAATCGACCAAACAGAGTTTCCAAGCAACCCATCCGCACTTGTGTTTGTTGTGATTGCCCCCGTGGTTGGGATGTATTGCGTCAGACCACTACCAGATGCGATGTAGAGGGTGTTTGAAATGAACTTGATATCTTCAATGTTTGATGAAGGGAGGCCATCTGCCGTCGTGAGTGGGTTGTCCCAATCGTTTGCAGACATGTTCCAGCGGCCTATTCCGTTTTGTGTAGCGACATAGACATGGTCATTTGATACAGCAAAACCTTGGATGTTATCAGAAGGAAGTCCGGAAAGCAATTGTCCTGTACCGAACTGTTGTGTTGCTACATCGAACGATTGTACACCAGCAGCGGTGGAGAAGGTCCCCAACAATCCGACATAGAGTGTTGAAATCCCATTGGCTTGATGCATGTCTAAACCTCCAAGACTGTCATGGATGGATCCTGTTTGCCGTTGAAGGGTTCCTGTTGTCGTATCCAACATGTAGAGACCATTCCCAGATGTTGAGATGTAGATGGTTGTTCCATCCATCAGCATGCCACCAATGCTTGTTGAGAATGGGAACGACCAGCCTTCTTCCCAATCGATACCGCCGCCCGAGTTGAACGAACCTTGGAGAATGCCGGCTGTACCTTGACCTCCTCCGTTTCCTTGGCCCCCGGTTGAAGATTCTGTACCAACCCACAACTTGGAACCGTCCGAAACCATAGAAGGAATGTTTCCGCTCACGAGTGCTGGAAGTTCAAATGCAGTGTACAAGCCGGATGTGCCTAATTTGTCAACGCGAGAGTAACCACTCGCCTCACCTGCTTGCCCAATCAACCACTCTGTTCCTGTGTGCTTGACGGATGTAACCGGTGTTCCAACCTGCTGAACACTTGCCTGTCCTGTAATTGCCCCTCGGGTTGAAATGATTGCAAACCCACCCGAGTCATCGTAGCCAATCATGAGTTTACCATTTGAGAAATCCATTGCATCAAGCCAAACAGGGTCTGTTGGAAGTCCATTGGATGCAGAGGTAATCTTCGCTAGCCAAGTTGCAGATACCGTGTCGTACTTGGAAATGCCTTGATTGTCCGCATCGTAACCGACATAGAGCGTATCAACAGCGTCACAAGCGACAGAAGCCACACGTCCATTGCTCAAGACGGATGTTGTGAATGACCCAATCACCGAGGAGGTGTTCAAATCCATGTACGTAACACCACCATTGTTGTTGAACAATCCGATGTAGAGATACGAGCCACATTCGCTCATCGAAAGAGGGTATCCGTTTGGCACGCCGTTTTGTCCAGTGTTGAACGTAGACCATGTTCCATTCGAACCATCAAGATGACCGATAATACCACGTTGGAATCCGCCCCATCCTGTGAAGGTTGCCGACCCGACAACAAGGTGTGTTCCATCCGTCCAAAGTTCACCAACCCAATCGCCCATGTTGTTTGGCAATCCGTTCCCTGGTGTCCATGTCGATTCCCACGAGAACGAGGTTTCGTTGAACCGCTCAACACCGTCCTCTGTTGCGAAGAGAATGAGTCCATCGTACTCTATAATCTCTCGAATTGGGAATTCAAAATTGTCCCAAGTTCCTAGTTTGGTTCCGCTCGAGCTGTACACTTCGAGTGCAATTTCGCCCCAAGAAATCCACGTGTTTCCACTCGAGGATTCGAACGCTGTGACCCGATTGACTTGGCCGGATGGCAGGACAGATGCGCCCCAACTGCTCGTAGATAGGTTGTACTGAGCGATACCTCCACTCCCATCTTGTTGCCACCATTGTCCAGATACAACACTAGCAAACAAGGTATCTCCTATGAGTTCCAATCCAACGATATCTCCTCCATTTTCTCCGACACGTTGGCCTGCATCGAGTGGAGTGATTGATGTGAAATTTGCAACATCGATTCCGTAAATACTGTCGCTTGATGTACCCTGGTGGTAATACATGGTGTAACCATACATCGTCAAGTCGAATGGATCTCCATTTCCTGAATAGAGTGAATTCGATTTTTCAATGTCATAAAATTCAGTGCCGTTGGCAGTCCCAAGAAGTTGGAATCCATCGCTACCACCAATCCAGATATAGCCGGGTCGAATGTCAGCAATGAGACTTGTAACGTCTTCATTTCCATTGTCAAGAACATTATCTTCAGTCCATGTTGTGAGCCATTGGCCATTGTTGATGTCCCATCGCGCAACACCAATACCAGTCAATCCAATGTAGGCGATATCATCAATGATCTCAACGATAGCATCGTCTGTTGACGAGGTTGCTTCCCATTCATCATCAACGGTGAAACTGCTCTTGTCGATGAGTCCAACGCCGCTAAAGGTTCCTCCGAAAACAGTCGTA
>MDTG01317194.1_pt1 | contig 15374 bp, 10 predicted proteins | sample 811421 | NCBI WGS metagenome assembly MDTG01 (sample SAMN05326645, study PRJNA326480) | marine metagenome | isolation source: seawater | place: Pacific Ocean: South East | collected 2011
AAATAAATTTCATTCCCCGATTAGAATCAATTTCACCAAAACGGAAACCTAAAACTAGGTTATTTGAATTATCTTTTTACTATACTTACGACCCTATTGACTAAAATACTTTGCCACATAACCTAGATTGAGTCTTATCTATAATGAAAAAAATCTTTTTTCTTTTCTTTCTGCCTCTCTACGGCTGGTCCAAGCCTCTGGACTTCACTAGGGATATTCGTCCAATCCTTTCCGACAAGTGTTTTTCCTGTCACGGTCCTGATGAGCATGGACGAAAAGCGGATCTCCGCCTTGACCTTGAAAAAGAAGCAAAAAATAAAGATTTATTCGCCATCGTTGCCGGCAAGCCCGATGAAAGCGAAATGATTTATCGTATTCATTCCAAAGATGCTGATGAAGTGATGCCCCCACCTGAAATCGGTAAACCATTATCCAATAAGGAAAAGCAGATCCTGGGACTGTGGATCAAAGAAGGTGCGACCTGGGCTGAGCACTGGGCTTATGTTGACCCCTCATTCCACCCGAATCCAAAAACCCAAAATACAAAATGGTCCAAGCACTGGATTGATACCTTTGCCCTCGCCGACATTGAACAATCGGGAAAGAAGCCTGCTCCCAACGCGGACCCAATTACACTCGTTCGGCGTCTGCACTTCGACCTCACGGGACTGCCCCCACAATCTGAGACTGTAAAAACATTTGCGGCCAACCCATCCGCCAGTGCCTACACTAAATTGGTCGACCAGCTCCTTTCTTCGTCTCATTATGGCGAACGCATGGCTGCATACTGGCTGGATCTGGTACGCTATGCTGACACGGTGGGGTACCACGGTGACCAACCTCATAACATTTCACCCTACCGCGATTGGGTCATACATGCCTTCAATCAAAATATGCCCTTTGATCAATTTACTCGAGAACAACTTGCAGGTGATTTACTTCCCGGTTCCACGACTCAGCAGAAAGTGGCCTCTGGGTACAATCGCCTATTACAAACCACCCACGAAGGAGGACTGCAAGTTAAGGAATACGATGCGATCTATGCCGCTGACCGGGTAAGAAATGTTTCCGAAGTATGGATGGGTGCCACTGTGGGATGTGCCCAATGCCACGATCATAAATACGACCCCTACACCATCAAGGATCACTACGCTCTAGCGGCATTTTTTGCAGATATTGGGGATCGTGGGTTCACCGGAAATTCTATCCCCACCAAGCGGCCTCCCGAAATTCGCATATTTTCCACTGAACAGCAAACTGTTCTAGACCGTCTATCCAGTGAAATGGATAAACATCTGCCAAAACAAAAACAGGAACAGTTGGCAAAAATGGAAGCTGCAAGAAAAAAACTTTCTGATTCCCTCAAAAAAGCAAAGGATCAACAGAAAGCGGAACTGCAGGTGAAACTAAAAAATAATAACCAGCAGATCAATAAACTCGCCACTCAGGAAGAGATCAACGCATTCAAAGCCGCCCAAAAGAAAAGAAGTGATCTGGAAAAACAAGGACGCTGGACCATGATTTCGAAGACGGTAAAACCCCGAACCACGCGTATTCTCCCCCGGGGCAACTGGATGGATGAAAGTGGACCCGTTGTGCTTCCCTCGGTTCCCGCTTTTCTCGGCACAATTCAATCCAATAAGGAAAGGCTAAATCGAATGGACCTATCAAACTGGCTGACGGATCCACAAAGCGGCAAGGGCAAACTTCATGCCCGGGTGCTAGCCAATCGAATTTGGTATCTTCTTTTTGGAAAAGGTCTTGCACCAGACCTTACTGATTTTGGCGGACAAGGCACACCTCCTGAACATCCCGAACTGCTCGACCGGCTTGCTTTATCTCTTATCGATAAAAAATGGGATTTGAAAGCCTTCATCAAAGAGATTGTGGTAAGCCGGACCTATCGACAAGCCACTTTGCCAAGTGAGGGCTATTACAGTTATCAAACAGCACATCGCTTGCCCGCTGAATTCGTGCGCGACAATACACTGGCAATCAGTGGACTGTTAGTAACGAAAATTGGCGGCCCAAGCGTTAAACCTTTTCAACCAGAGGGTTATTATCGCCACCTCAACTTTCCTCAGAGAAAATATAAGGTGGACTCCGGAGATGCCCTTTGGCGTCGTGGACTTTATGTGCACTGGCAAAGGCAGTTCCTACATCCGATGATGAAAGCCTTCGATGCCCCCAGTCGTGAGGAATGCACAACGCAACGGCCACAATCGAACACTCCGCTCGCCGCCCTCGTACTGCTGAACGATCCCACTTTTATCGAAGCGGCCAAAGCGTTTGCCGGCAAGATTGTAACCGAAGGAGGAAAGTCCTTTCAAAGTAGAGTATCCTACGCATTCGAAGAAGCCATATCCAGACCACCCGATCCATTCGAGCAGGATACTCTCGCCCAATTATTGATTGATTCGAAAAGTAATTCATCCGAAGCGTGGACTCCTGTTGCCCGTGCCATCCTTAACTTAGCCGAAACCAATCTCAGACGATGAATTTTCCAATAACGCCAAACACGATCAACCGCCGTGCCTTTTTAGCAGGCTCCGGACTAAGTCTGGGAAGTGCTGCTCTGAATAGCCTGATAGCCAAGGAAACTGGAAAACCTCTTTACCTTCTCCCAAAAGCCAGAGCTAAGCGGGTCATCTTTCTCTGCATGGCGGGAGGGCCGTCCCACTTGGAAACTTTTGATTATAAACCCAAGCTTGATCAATTACATGGGCAACCCATGCCGGAGTCCTTCACCAAGGGACAACCGATCGCCCAGCTACAGGGAAAAGAACTCAAGGTTCAGGGGCATCTTACGAAATTTAAGCAACACGGTAAGGGTGGGCAGTACATTAGCGACTATCTGCCCTGGACTGCTAAGATGGCGGATGACATTTCGATTATCCGTTCTATGGTTACAGAACAAATCAATCATGACCCGGCACATACTTTCATGAATACCGGAACCGCAATCAGCGGGCGCCCGTCAATGGGTTCATGGATTAACTACGGCCTAGGCAGTGAAGCAGAAGATCTACCCGGCTTCGTCGTTATGAGCAGTGTCGGCGGCCGGAACCCGCAACCTATTGCATCCCGCCAATGGTCGGCCGGTTTCTTACCAAGCCGCTTCCAGGGTGTGGAATTTAACTCAACTGGAGACCCCGTTCACTATGTTCGCAATCCGAAGGGTGTAAGTTCTGAGCATCAAAGAAAACTGGTTAATGCCATTACCGCAATGGATCGTCATCGCAATCAAACGATTAATGATCCCGAGACTGATACCCGAATAGCCGCCTATGAAATGGCCTTTAAAATGCAAACATCGGTTCCTGAACTGATGGACATGTCGAAAGAACCCCAACACATTTTGGACATGTATGGGGCCAAACCGGGTGACGGTTCCTACGCGTCCAACTGTCTGCTTGCCCGCAAACTCGCTGAAAAAGGCGTTCGTTTCATCCATCTTTACCATCGGGGCTGGGATCATCATGGCGGACTGGAAAAATACATGGATACCTGCAGTGGGCTTACCGACAAACCCACCTGGGCTCTGGTTCAGGACCTAAAGCAAAGAGGGATGCTCGAAGATACGCTGGTAATCTGGGGGGGAGAATTTGGTCGCACTCCTATGTTTCAGGGAAAAGGTGGGGCCGGACGCGACCACCACATCAAAGGCTTTTCCATGTGGATGGCGGGTGGAGGAGTAAAAGGTGGCTTCGGCTATGGAGAGACCGATGAACTAGGATACCATGCAGTCAAGGACAAGGTACATGTTCACGACATGCACGCCACCATGCTCCATTTGCTCGGTATTAACCACCAGTTCTTCACCGTCAAACATCAGGGCCTCGACTGGAAACTCACCGGTGTAGACCACTCTCATGTGGTCAAACCCTTGATTGCCTAAATTCTACCCAATTTAATGACAGTTGGAAAATCATACCAACTACTGCTTTTATTTACAGGATTTCGTTTCATTTCCCCCTCTTACTCCGGCGGATATTCGATAATCAGTCATTAATGGTTGGAGCTTGAATTGAGTGGTCATCGAATAATATATTGATCATACAACCCATTCTAAGCCTTGCCTTTATTATATTTTTCTTAAACCTAGGAGAATGTGGATGTGTAAATTCCCTGTAGGGATTCTTTTATTTGTGTACAACCTTGCCCTGGTTGCAAAGGCCAAAGACTCTCTAGTTCCTGAAGATCCAGCAGACCGTGTGGGCCCAGGTATTGCCGACCTTTTTGAGCGGGAAGGCCCACCTCCCAATTATCAGGCGACCCCCAATCACATGCATGTTGGGTTCCGCTGGCAACCGTACCCAAACCAGCCCAAAAATTCAGAGGCCGATATCAAGCGGGAGCTGGGTAAAGTGGCCAGCTATGCAAGCTTCTGGTATATGTCACTCCACACCCTTCCGCAGAAAAAAAACTTGGATTATGTGAATCATCCATCAAAAGATGCTCTCGCTATCAGGCATGCGGTCAAACTATGTAAAGAAAAAGGCATCAAGACTGAGTTGGTACTCTGGCAAGTACCCCTATGGATGAATGGCGGTAAGACCTACTCTGATTTCAATAAATTGCCGCCCGACGACCAAGCGATTTATGATATGGTTAAAGCGACCGTGGAGTGGTTCGGTGAGGATGTGGATTACTACGCCATCTTCCACGAAGCCAATCATCCAAAGTATTGGGATGGGTCGTGGGATGAATTAATGAATTTATTCATGTTGCCGGCGGCCCGAGCGATCCGAGACTATGAGAAAGAAACGGGGGACACCAAGGTCGTATCTACCGCTGGTCTCTCGCCTTCCCGCGATTGTAAAAAATGGTATAATGTGCAATTGGAATCGGCAGAACTGATGAGGATGATTGATAACTTCGCACTCAACCTTAGTGATTTTAATAACGGTTGGGGGGGAGGTATTCCAACCTGGGTAACTTCGGTCTGGAGTCAAATCGAATACATGGACCGACGCCTCCATGAGGAAGGCTATTCCGACAAGGGAATCGTCGCTGCAGAAAGTTGGATATGCTGGGATGGTAAACGCACGGTTCACGGACCCGAAGCAAGCGGAGATACGGTCGAATCAACACTGCGAATTTTTGGGGAATGCATCCAGCGAGGACTGAGTCTAGCCAATCTTCCATGGACTGACAATAACAGTGCCTGGACCATGGGTCTGACTAAGCGGCTAGACTATAACGGAAGACTCGCTCATTTAGGAGAAAAGCTTAACCCGAACTTTACTGGAGGCCCGGCAATTGCCACTCGTAAGTTGAACCTGATGGGGAGTGACGAAAAATTTATAATTAAGAACGATTCTCCCGCGATTACTAATGGTAAATTTGGTGCCCCCTATGCCGTGGCCGACGATCCAAATCATACGCATTATTATATTTGGCGGTGGTATGCTCAGTTATCGACTGGGCAGAATGAGAGTATTCATCACGCCATTGCTGGCGAGGAAGGTAATGACATTGTGCTCACTGGAGTTAAGGATAAAGACTTTATGCGAATGAGTTCCTTTGATCGTACCGTCAACCGTTTCATTGTACTAGTAGCTCGAAGGAAAGCGAAAAACGACCCAATAGACCTGACTGTTTCCATACCTGCAACGATACAAAAAGGAAAACGATACAATCGGGATGGACATTTTGTCGGTGAGGGATTCGCAGAAGGCGAAAAGATTAGAGTTAGATGGACCACCGAAGATGTGGAACCCAAAACTGGTTACCGCCAAAATAAGCAATCTGGACATTCGGATTTAATCCAGGTTAAAGACGGCAAATTGACTTTCACTATTCCTGAATCTCATCGTTTAACATCAATAGTTTTCGAATCAATCCCCTAGTCTAAAATAATACGTCTAGACTTATTCAAGTACTCATCCTGAATCTAGCAAGTCAGAAAACCTATCTTCTTCCTTGCCTGAAAGTCGGAATTAATTCTCCATGAAAGTGTAAACTTTTTTGCCATGTCTATGCCATTCATTCTCTTACTTGTTGGTATTCTCACTGTAGTGGGTGGAATTATTCGTTTTAAATTCCACGCGTTTCTTGCCCTCACACTCGCTGCACTTTTGGTGGGAATCCTTACCCCAGTCACCTTGCTGGAAAGATATCATGTGGAGGAAAAAGGAGTTTCAATAGAAGAAGCAAAAGAATTGGCTGATAAAAATGTGGGAACACGGGTCGCAGAAGGTTTTGGCCGGACCAGTGCCAAAATTGGGATTCTCATTGCCATGGCTGCAATCATTGGAACTTGCCTCATGGAAAGTGGAGGGGCTCTTCGTATCGTGCGTTCCTTTCTTTCTCTTCTAGGCGAAAAACGGGCTCCCGAAGCCCTTACCGGAAGCAGTTTCCTTCTCGGTATTCCAATCTTTTTCGATACACTGTTTTACCTTATGATTCCATTGGCTCGGGCATTGGCGGCTCAGACTAAGAAAAATTATGTGCTCTATGTAATGGCTATTGTTGCGGGCGGCGCTATGACTCACTCCCTCGTACCTCCAACTCCCGGACCCTTAGTGGTAGCAGGTGAATTGGGAGTGGATCTGGGGAGAATGATCGTAGGTGGAATACTTGTTGGCCTGGTTGGCATGACTGGAGCCTTTGCCTACGCCCGTTGGTTCAATCGTAATCACCCGATCGAATTACGGACCAATCCAAATGAAAAAGAAAGTAAGTACCTTAAGCTATCCGATACTCCAGATGAGCAACTTCCCAGTCTATTGTCTTCTCTATCTCCAATTTTAATCCCTGTAATACTACTGGCCGGGAAATCTCTTCTTTTACAATTCTCTGATACTCTCAATAAAAATGGATGGGGTGAATTGCTTGATCTATTTGTTCTCCTCGGGGACAAAAATATTGCCCTTACTCTGGGAGCATTACTCGCACTCCGTCAACTTATGAAATCCAAAATTTCTTCCAAGCCTGACTTGTCCGACTCAGTCAAATCTTCTCTCCAGGGAGCAGGCGTGATCATTCTTATAACTGGAATGGGTGGAGCATTTGGTGGGATTTTGCAACAAACATCTCTCGGTCTGGAAGTTTCCAACTTTGTAAGCAAACAGGAATTTGGTTCACTTGCAGTTCTGATTGTTGCCTATTTCACTACTTCTATCATCCGGATTGCCCAAGGCAGTGCAACCGTGGCCATGGTCACCTCTATCGGTATTGTCGGGGGGCTCGTAGAACAGGGACTGGGAATTCATCCTGTATATTTGGCACTCGCAATCGGTTGTGGTGCTAAGCCGATTCCATGGATGAATGATAGCGGCTTCTGGGTAGTCGGAAAATTATCAGGTTTTACCGAAGCAGAGACCTTTAAAACTTTTTCTATCGTGATTGCCCTTCAGGGTATTTGCGGTGGAATCACGGTCTTAGCCTTTGCTTATTTCTTCCCTAACTTTCTCTTCTAAACTAGGCTTGGTTAATGTAAATCAAGGATTCCCTCGATTGCCTGCCTAATCCGTCCTGCCACCTCTGGAGGAACCCGAGGGTTAAAGGGACCGCTTTCTCCGGGATCAATGTCATCAAAGCCGGACTGAATCATTGCCTCCACTACTGCCGAATAATTGTAAACCCGGCCATTTTCGAAACGGATTTCCTCCAAAGCAGAAATTCTTTTCTCAATCGCTTGGGACGCTTCATAATCTCCCGCACGCTGTGCATTGTTGAGGGAATCTCCCGCCTTCGCAAAAAGAACGGAGATACCGGAAGTATGACCAAGGGAACCCAGGCGGGCAGCCTCCGTCGAGCGGTCACCCACTCCCCAGATAACCATACCCCGACTACCAATATCCCGGCAAAGTGGCTCAACTTCACTTTCACACGTACCTACTTTGATTCCAATGAAGGCGGACGATTCCTTAATCAAGTGGACCACTTGATCACGGTCACGGGTTTGTCGGTGATAATACAGGAAGCTGGCACCATGAGCCTGTTCATGCTTATCACCAAACTGGGAAAATGTTTCCAGAAATCCCTCTAGGCTGTAGACCCCGCCCAATGGCATAATCAGATATGCATCAGGAGACCTTTTCAATGATGATTGAAGGGCTATCAAATTGTCTGCTTCGGGTAGCGGGTTTGGCACAATCGCAGAAAGTAAAATACCCCGGTCACCCATAACCTCGCCGGTCACTTCGATGAGTTTGTTTTGTTCCTCATAGGAAACATGATGGATCAGGCTGGTTCCGGCCACGCAGATCACTCTGGGTCGGTCATCACTCAAATGATTATTTTCCATCAGGTAAGTGATGTTTCGAGCGTGGGCATCATAATCAATGCTTCCTCCACGAAATGGAATCAAGGGGATTGTAGTGACAGAGTTTAATCCATCGATAAGTTGTTCATTTGAAAAAGTCATAAATCTAAAACTATTACCAGCGGGGAAGTTTTCGCTCCCAGTTCGGATCAACATGTTTTCGCATTTCGGCAGTATCATCCCGTTTACGATAGGGACATTTTTCATATCGTTCCAAGCCCCTTGCTAATTGATCGTAGTCCAATTCCACACCAAGTCCCGACTTGTCCGTTATCTCCACACATCCATCGACAATCGGAACACGGCCACCAACTACAACCTCATCTTCTTCCGTCTGCCAGGGGTAATGAGTATCACAGGCATAAGTTAAATGAGGAGTAACCGCGGCCACATGAGCCATGCCCATTAAGGAAATCCCTAAGTGGTTATTCGAATGCATCGAAACGCCAAGGTCAAAGGTTTGGCATAGCTTTGCAAGATTTTGAACCTGCCGCATCCCTCCCCAGTAATGATGATCGCATAAAATTATCTGGGCCGCATCTTCCTTAATTGCATCCGGTAAATCTTCGAAGCAGGTAACCGCCACATTGGTGCCAAGTGGTGTGTCGATTCCTTCCGCAAGAAGACGCCTACGCACTTCAGCCATTCCTGAAATCGTAGCCGTAGGATCCTCAAGATAGCCACCCCTACCCAGTTCCTCCGCCAACTCCTGCCCTACCCTAACTGAAGTATCAACCGTCCATGCTGAATTCGGATCAATTCGCAGGGGAATCTCTGGACCCAGTTCACGGTATAATAGCTTGATTGTCTCGATCTCTTCATTCGGATTAAGCACGCCTGCCTTAAACTTGATGGACTTAAATCCATATTCTTCTCGCATTTTAATTACCTGCCTGACTAATGTCTCAGGGCTTAAGCACTCACCATATTTATCATCCCGGGCATCCTCTCCCTCACCTCCGCCACCCGCATGCTTAAAAAATGGATAGGCTGAAAAAGGAACGCGGTCGCGAACGCGCCCGCCAATTAAGTCACAAACCGGTTTACCTACAGTTTTGCCAATTAAATCAAGACAGCCCACTTCAATCGCTGCATAGGTACGACGGCTGGCATCAACCGGGTTTTCTCCGGGGACTAAGTGAGTCTGAGATGCATCGGCATCTTCGCTCTGCCCGCTCAGCATATTCTGCAAGGAACCAGTCAATTTGTAGGGATCAGAACCCACGATTTCTTCCTTTAAAGTAAGCAGGGCTTCCATGGGAGCCTCCCCGCCATAGGTTTCGCTTATCCCGATGACCCCATCTTCACTTTCAAACTCCAATATATTACGCAACGCATAAGGCTGATGTAATCCGTAGGAACTCCTAAGTGGAGGATCCGCAATCGCTACGGGAGTGATCCGCATCTCTTTGATTTTAATTTCTAGTGACATTTTGTAACAACATTTAGAGCAATTTTTCCCCTATTGGCAAAGAAACATCCTCATAAAAATGAATTCCATGATCGAAGCATGGATACCTTGATCTTCTGAGATAAGAGCGTAAGATATCAGAAGTTTGCAATATTTGTAAACTTAACCTGTACTTAAAATAAGCTCAAAAACTCCCAAACCATAATTATGCCATCAAAAGATATCCCATCCGAACCAGAAAACCCTCGCCGTGAATTTATGCAAAAGTCTCTGCTTGGAGCTTCGGCATTTGCCGGACTCAGTGTGGCAACCACCTCTCATGCAAAGGTTGAGAACTCCCAAAAGAGTCTTAATCCGGAAGTAACCAATGAGGTTGATATTCTTGTGGTAGGTAGCGGATCAGCCGGTACCACAGCAGCAATTCAAGCAGGCCGAGCCGGTGCCAAAACCTTGCTAATGGAACGTAATTCTCAGCTTGGAGGAACCACAACAACTGGAGGTGTGGCATATCCCGGACTTTTCGATGCCTGGGGAAAACAGGTCATTTCAGGAATTGGTTGGGAATTGGTAAAAGAAAGTGTGGAACTTGATGGAGGAAAGTTTCCAGATTTCTCCAAAGTCCCAAGAGCTCATCATCATAACCAAATTCATATAAACCAGTTTTTATACTCCATTCTTGCTGAAGAGAAATGTCAGGAAGCAGGCGTGGAAATCGCCTACTATGAATTTCCCACTGCCCTCACCCAAACGGAAAACGGATGGCAGGTCGATTGTATGGGCTTCGGAACCAAACGACGCGTACTCTGTAAACAGATTGTTGACTGTACCGGTGGTGCCGAGGTGGTTGGCTTACTTGGACTTGAAAGACTTTGTGGAGAAGAAAGGCAACCAGGCTCGTACCTCTTCAAGATTGGAAATTCTCACAACCCTGCGACTAGCCAACTCAACCGCCTTTATGTACACGGTGCCGACTCCACCAATTCTCGAACTGTCACTTTAGCCAACCTAACTGGAAGAAAAACGATTCTATCCAGAGTTAGAAATGGTAAAGGACGGCTCATGCACTTGCAGCCCGAGACCGGATTCAGGGAAAGCTATCGAATCATCGGAGACACCGTGATTACAGTACAGGACTACACTTCAGGCCGTCATTTTGAAGATGCTGTATCCTATGCCTTTTATCCTGTCGATCTTCATACTCGGACAGGGGTGAAACCAAAACCTTTGAAGCGTGGAATTGTCCCGACGGTTCCTTTGAGCTCACTCATTCCAAAAGGCAGTAAAAACATTATAGTCGCGGGACGGTGCATCAGTAGTGACCGCTTGGCCAATTCAGCACTGCGGGTCCAGGCTGCTTGTATGGGAATGGGGCAGGCTGCCGGAGCAACCGCTGCCTTGGCCGCCCAGAACAAAACCACGCCCTCCTCCGTTCCCTTGGATAAGATTCATGGTCTCCTCCGTAAACACAATGCAATCGTACCGGAAAAATCCTGAGGTATTTTGAATAAACGCCGCATCGTCTCGCTTTTCAATGCCCTCCTCTTCGGGGTAATGGCGGTATCGGGCATACTTGCTTTTATTCAGCCATTCTCGATTACGACCATTGGATTGCATGCCTTGACCGGGTTTCTCTTCATCGGTGTGGTGGTCGGGCACATCATTAATAATTCGGTACCCCTCAAAAAATACTTCAAAAACCGTTCAGCTCTTGTTGCAGCTTTCGCAGTCGCAGGTTCCACTGCCCTTTTTATCTATCAACCGGAACCCATCAAAAAGATTCTTGGGCTAAGCGGTAATCTGGGACCCGCCCTTGATCTTTTCGAAATGGATGAAAAAGGGATGACCTACAAGTATACCCCGGATCCCGGTTACAAAATGCTTATCGATCTGCGAACGGGACCTGCATACGACCTTAAAAACCCGCCCCGTTTGGCAGTATGGTTGGAAAACCAATCCTTGTATCACATTAAAACTCTTTATGTTTCCGATACTCCGGATAATCGGGAGCAATTACCCTACTGGGCATTCAAAGTAAAAGGTTGGGAAAAAGCACAGAAGGAAGCGGAAGAGAAAAACCTCAGCCTCGAGGATTCAGTTGATGCCGTATCTGAGGCAACGGCCAATGGTTCCTTTGACCCAGCCGATTACATTTTGCCAAGAGAACAAAATTCATCGATGCCCTATCGGGTATTAATCGAAGTCAACCAGCCCAATGATCCATCCAGCAAATTGGAAGACCAACCATCGCTGGTCTATGAAGTGGAAGTCGACAACTACGATCCATTAACCTTCCAACTTCTTGAACTCGTTGGATATCCGGTTCGGGAAGAAAATGAGGAAAAGGAGGAATGGTACCTCAGTTATGCGGATGAAAGTATCGAATCAGCGTTTGAGATTGTGGATAGTGCCCTTTTACAAATCGATCGTTCGATAGAGAAATCATTTTTCAATAATTCCCCTGCACCCTGAGTATTTCGTTCTTTTTCTAAAATTTAATTTTTTTGTATAAGAAAAAGAATCCTCAAGACATAAAGAAGATGAAAAGTATTATTTATGTCCGAATTTAATCCTGATGAAATTATCAAAAAAGTCCTTGCCGGAAACAAGGATAGCTTTCGTGTTCTTGTTCGAGAGTATGGATTATTAGTCCGTGGATACCTAGCATCCAGGGTTTATCATTTGGAAGATGCCGAAGATTTAGCCCAGGACGCCTTCCTTATCGCTTTTTCCAAATTATCATCCTACGAGATTGGAACTAATTTTCGTGCATGGTTGTTGAGTATTGCCAAATTCCAGCTGTCCAATTATTGGCGAAAGACCAGCAGGCGTGCCAACACTATGGACAAATTTCGCCACGATATTGCCAGCACCATTCAACCGGAAATGATCAAAGCTTCGGATGAAATGAAACAACATCAAATCAAACGCCTGCTCTTTTGTATTTCCGAATTACCCGACCGTACCCGTCATCTTATTAGAGCAGGTCTTGACGGAGTTCGAATGGAAACTTTGGCCGAGGAAATGAATTTAAAGCCAAACGCAATTTACCAACTCCGACACCGAGCACACATCGCTTTGCGTAAGTGTATGGAAACGAAGCAACCCACAACCTCATCATGAAGAAATTCGAAAAAGACCCCGACTTTCTCGATTTAGTTGCCGCTTGGCATGAAAATAGAATCATTTCACCTTCGAGAAGAAAAGAACTAGTCCAACGATTACGAGAGGATCAAGATCTTCGGATTGAACTTGCCCGCGAAATTGAAATGGCCGGACTAACCCGGGCAGCACAGGCAGGCGAACCAAGATGGCTCGAACTGGAAGAGAAACTGGGTGCTGTAGGCGGTTTGGATAATCCTGAATTTGAAAAAGAAGTCATGGATAAACTTTTCGAGTCCACTCCAAAAGGTTCTTCCAAAATCTCTTTTTTCCAAAAACTCGCCTGGCTCGGAGTCGCAGCAGCAGTTGTATTACTTTTCCTTAAATTACAGGATCAAGCCCCCCAAAATCCCGGAGTTGCTCAAGTCATGAGATTGGAAGGAGAAAATCTCGTTTTCCAACAGAAACAGGTATTACAAAAAGGGGAAGAATTCATCATGGAACAAGGCCTTGTGGAAATGGCTTTTCGGGAAACAGGGGTTAACCTCGTAGGCACTGGCCCCTTACACATGACCGTCATCAATAACGATCGGGTCTTTTTAAAAGAAGGAGAAATTAAGCTGGTAGTACCTCCACAGGGTATCGGTTTTGTGGTCGATACCATGGAAAGAAAATTTGTGGATCTGGGAACCAGCTTTGTGGTTCAGGCAGATGAGCAGGGATCAAAAATCCTAGTTTTAGATGGAGAAGTAGCCGTGGGAGGTAGAGACGACAGTCCCAGTAAACTTATGAGCAAAGGCTCGATGGCTGATTTTGACCGAGACGGAAAAATGAAACTGCGCGGAGAGAAAGAAAGTGGTGTACCTGAACTTTCTGTTCCTCCGATGATAGAATCTTCAACTTCTTTAAACGGAAAAATCTTTGGAGTAAAAAAAGGATCTGAACCAAGACCAAAAAGTAAAGATGAGGTCCAGGAATTTTCCATTACCAAAAGATTCCTACCCTTAATTAAATCAGGATTTAAGAATCCGAAAAAACTCGGACAATTTGTACAGGGCCGACCTTTACGCTTCTCTGGCATTTCTGGGAGCTACAATCATTTCCCTCAAAGTGTGAGTCTCGATTCTTATTCCACCATTCATGGATGGATGGCGTGGTATAGTGGAAAAGTCAAAGCTCCCCAACCGGGGAAGTATCGGTTTTGGGGCTATGCGGACAACAACCTACTCGTATCCATCAATGGGAAGACTGTATTTGAGGGTTCGCGTGCAGATTCACATTTTCGCAATGAACTAAAAGTTTTCCGTAACAATCACCCATCATTGCCCTGCCTAAATTCCAGATCAGGGTTTGCCCGAGGGAAATGGATCACCATTGGAGAGAAACCCGTTCAGATTGATCTTCTCTTTGGTGAAAGAAGTGGAAACCTGACATCCGCGATACTTCTTATCGAAAAAGAAGGAGTTCCCTACGATAAAACATACTGGGGACAACCCATGTGGCCTCTCTTTCTTACCGAGTTCCCATCCAACACACAATTGGCTGAGCTTGATCAGTTAAGAATACACATGGAAGAAAATATAAAGGGATCCTTCTCCGTTACCCCTGAGAGCGTCTGGAAAGTAGTCAAGGGCACCTGATCTTCTTTTAAACATTTCAGTTTTCCTGTTTGCCCCCGCCCCTCACACTTGAGATCATTTTATTTCACCATCCTGTCTAAACCTATGAAGAAACAAACAATAAGCCACGCATTCATAACTGTATTCTCTCTAATTTTTTCATGCCTATCGGTTGATGCAACCATCGATCTTTTCAATGAGAAAGACCTCAGCGGATGGCTTGGGAAAAAAGAATTTTGGAGAGTTGAAAACGGAGTTATTATTGGAGAGACCACTGTAGACAACCCAACTCCCGCAAACACATTTCTTATTTGGAAAGGAGGAGAGGTAAAGGATTTTGAATTCTCCTGTCTGGTAAAATTCCAGGGCAATAATTCTGGAGTTCAGTACCGTAGTGAAGCGGTGGGTGACTTAGAAGATTGTGTGCTGACCGGATATCAGGCGGACTTACACCCAAAACAGGAATTTTTTGGTATGCTCTACGGAGAAAAGTATGGCAAACGGGGAATCATTGCCAGGCGTTGGCAAAAGGCGGACGCACGGGGAGACAAGGATGTAAAAGTTCTTGGTTCAGTGGGTGATAAAACTGAACTCGATGGAACTGAATGGAATAAATTGACGATCGTAGCCGTGGGTAACCGCTTAATCCATATGGTCAATGATGTGGTAACCGTCGATGTGACGGAAAATCATCCCGATGCGATCGCCCAAGGTCACCTTGGACTGCAGTTACATCGCGGTGCACCGATGAAAGTCGAATTCAAGGCTCTTAATTACAGAAAATTATCGGGTGCAGCTGCCAAGAAAGCTCTAGAAAAAGCAACCGGTGCGAAGCCTAAAAAACAAGCCTCTATCCCAGCACTCAAGCTCAAGATGGAATCTCTTGCCCGTTCCGCTACTTCACCCGCAAGAATCAAAATTGCCGAGGGGTTTAAGATTGATCTGCTTTATTCAGTACCAATGGACAAACAGG
>MDTG01364343.1_pt1 | contig 15374 bp, 10 predicted proteins | sample 811421 | NCBI WGS metagenome assembly MDTG01 (sample SAMN05326645, study PRJNA326480) | marine metagenome | isolation source: seawater | place: Pacific Ocean: South East | collected 2011
CTTAGTATTTTACCGTCGCATAAAACAGATGCTGCAGTGTCGTCACATGACGATTCAATGCCCAAAATGTATATTTTTTCTTTCACCATTTAAGGATATCCTCTTTTTATTCGTTTTCTTTGTAGCAGTTTGGCAGAACTATTGCAATGTAATTTTGCAATATTACAAAGTAATAAAAAAATGTTTCATCTCTAGCTCATTAATTTGGTTTAATTTCATTTGTTTTGGATTTTATAATTTTAGCGTACCTTAGAAATCATTAGAGCACGTATCAACATATTTGTCAAGGGATTAACAGTACTAGCAGTACTGTTTATTGTGTTTCTATTGCTGGTCTCAATTCCAAGTGTTCAAACTTATTTTGGAACTTATGCAACCCAACAAATCAATGAAAAATTTAACACCAATATCAAGGTTGAAAAGGTTGGGCTTCAATTCAATGGAGACGTTGAGTTGAAAAACATTCTCATAAAGGACCATAAAAATGACTCCCTAATTTCTATAAGAGAACTCAACAGTTCTATTTTGAGTTTTGCAAATATCAATGACAACAAGTTGATCTTTGGTGCTATTGATATTTATGGCCTTTTTTTTCACATCAACACCTACAGTGGCGAACAAGCTTCTAATTTGGATATCTTTACAAGAAAGTTTAAAAAGTCCGATCAGGCTTCTCGCTTATTTGAATTGTCTGCCACAAATCTTCGTATACGTGATAGCTATTTTAAATTAACTGATGAAAACAAAACAGTCCAAGAAATTTTAGATTTTCAAAAACTTTACATCAACGCAGATGATTTTCTAATTTTAGGTCCTGATGTTCAGACTCAAATTAAGGCGTTGCGCTTCAAAGATGCTCGTGGTATCGAAATGCAAAACTTAGAAACCCAATTTAAATATACCCCCAATGCGATGTCTTTTGAACACTTAAAAATAGCAACAAATGGTTCATACCTAAATGGTAATTTGGTTTTTTCATACAATAGAGAAGATTTGAAAATGTTTGCTGAAAAGGTTCAGTTGAAAGCAAATTTCAAGGAGAGTCGCATTAATCTCGGAGAGTTAAATGTATTTTACCCAGAATTTGGAAAGGCTAAAACTGTGAATTTCAATACAGCGCTCGAGGGTACAATCAATGCACTAAGCGCTCAAAATTTGGATCTTAAATCCAATGGGGGTACAAAAATTAAAGGGGATTTTAATTTTAAAAATTTAAAAGCTTCTGAGCTTCAATCTTTTGAAATGACTGCAAAATTGAATCAGCTCTCTTCAACTTACAAAGATTTAAAAGAAATTCTTCCAAGGATTTTGGGTAAAAATTTACCCCCTAGTTTAGAGTTTTTGGGAACCTTTTCAGCTTCAGGACTACTTGCCATTTCAGAACCAAAAATTAGTCTGAATTGCGAGATTGACACAGCCCTTGGTCAAATTTCTACAGACTTAAGTCTTGATACTAACAGTGATATTAATACTGCTATTTACAATGGCCGGCTTGACCTTTTTAATTTTGATTTGGGTGCACTTGTCCAAGATACAAACTTTGGTATTGTGAATACCAATTTAATTATTCAAGGGCAGGGTTTTTCAATGGAAAGTATTCGTTCAGATGTTGCAGGAATATTTAGTGATTTAGAGTATAACAATTATAGTTATAAGGATGTTGAAGTAAAAGGATTGATTGAAAATCGAATTTTTAGTGGAGAGCTCAAAACTGATGATGATAATCTTAAATTGGATTTTACAGGCTTGGTGGACTTTTCAGGATCAGAAAATATATACGATTTTTCAGCCCGTGTGGAACAAGCAAATCTTAATGCTTTGAATTTTATATCTAGAGATACTATTTCCGTATTTACAGGTCAGGTAGATATGGATATGAAGGGTACCAATTTAGATGATTTATATGGAAATATTCAGTTTACAAAAACCCGTTACGAAAATCAAAATGACAGTTATTATTTTGATGATTTTCAAATCATTTCCAGTTTCGATTTGAATCAAGTTCGGACCATCAATTTTGATTCACCAGAAATCATTCAAGGTACCTTTGAAGGGGTATTTAAAATGAAACAAATTCCCTTGATGCTAGAAAATGCTTTAGGCAATCTTTATGCACAATCTTCTTCAAATCTAATCAGTCCTGGGCAGTCTTTAAAATTTAACTTTAAAGTTTATAACAAGATAATAGAAGTTTTTTATCCTGAATTAGAATTCGGTGCCAACACCTTTTTTAAAGGCGTATTGGACAGTAATCCAAAGAAATTTGTTTTGACATTCAAATCTCCAGATATCCGAATGGACTCTTTTTTTGCAAGGCAGGTGGAGATTAAGTTTGACAATAACAACCCTATATTTAATTCATATATTGAATTAGACAGCCTGAGTACACCTTTTTTAAAGGCGAATGAATTCAGTTTGATTAATTTCCGTGTAAACGACACCTTGCATATAAAATCTCAATTTAAAGGCGGAAAGCGAAAACAAGACAACTATGATTTTAATTTATACTACACCAGTAATATTGAAAATTATGTTTTAGGTTTAAAACCCTCCACGGCAAATTTTAAAAATACTTTGTGGAAATTAAATAACACTGATTCAAAAGATAGTGAACTTATTTTTAACTCAAAATCAAAAGGATTCGAAATGGATGCCATTGAGATGACCCACGGAGACGAAAAAATAACACTGCGTGCTAATGCCAAAGATTCTTTGTCGACAAATATAGATCTTGAATTTAAAAATGTGGATTTAACAAAAGTAACTCCTGAAATTGATAGTCTAAGTCTTGGAGGCATTGTCAATGGTGGTCTTAATGTCTCCAAATACAATGATATTTATCTTCCTAAATCAATGTTGGATATAGACAACTTTACTGTTAATGGATTTAATCTTGGAGCCTTTAAGGCAGATATTAAGGGAAATTCGTCTTTGACCAATTATGATGTTGATATCCTAATCAAGAATGATACAACAGCATCGTTTTCAGCTAAGGGTAATTTAGATGTCTCTGGTAAAAAATCAAATTTAGACTTAGATTTAAAGTTTAAGGATTTTATTTTGGATCCATTAAACCCCTTTGGCGGTGGTGCGATAACAAATATCAGAGGGTTTATCACTGGCAGCTCAAAAATCACTGGCCGTCTTGAAAAACCTCAAATTAATGGTGCTCTAATATTGGATAAAGGCGGCATTTCTGTGCCTTACCTCAATATTGATTATGCATTTGAGGACAACACGAAAATTAATTTAGCAGCCCAGAGTTTTGTTTTTGAGGCCGCAAATTTTACAGATACTACTTTTTCCTCAAAAGGTATATTAAGAGGAAAAATGAGTCACAATAATTTCGCGAACTGGTCTTTGGATACAACGATTGACTCTGAACGGTTACTTGTATTAAATACAAACGAAACAGAAGAGTCTTTGTATTATGGAACCGGTTTTGTGGGTGGTAATATTGATATTTTTGGTCCTATGAATCAATTATTTATTGAGGCAAATGTTGTAACTTCAAAGGGAACAATTTTCAAAATTCCTCTGAACGACAGCGAAATAATCTCTGAAAATTCTTATGTTAAATTTTTGAGTCCAGAAGAAAAAACCCAACAAACCAATCGCAGATCTGTGAAGTTAGATGACATCAAAGGATTGGAAATGGAATTTAATATGGATGTGACAGATGACGCTGAAATTGAAATAGTCATAGATCGTGAAACGGGAAGTTCTATTTTAGGACGTGGGAATGGCAGTATCCTCGCACAAATAAACACCAATGATAAGTTTCAAATGTTTGGAGATTTTTTAGTGCTTTCAGGATACTACAACTATAGTTTGGGAAAAATTGTTCAGAAAAAATTTAAATTGGTAAAAGATGGTTCTCTGCTTTGGGAAGGCAATCCACTGCAAGCTGAAATTAATATTGAAGCGATTTATGATGATATCAATGTCAATCCTTCAACTTTATTAGACAATCCCATCAATCAAAGCATTCCTGCCGAGGTTAAAGTTCATCTTACGGGAGCTTTAGAAAAACCAGAGCTAGATTTTGACATTCGATTTCCAAAAGTAAATTCGACGTTAAACAACGAGCTAAGGGACCGTCTTCGCGACAAAGATAAAAGACAATTTCAGGCACTTTCACTTCTAGCAACAGGGGCTTTTAGGAGTAAAATTGCTTTGGACTCTCAAGATGCATTTGAATTGTTTTCGGACGGAGTTGCAAATGTTCTAAACGATATTTTATCGGATGATGACAATAAAGTAAAATTAGGATTGGATTTGGACATAGGTAAAAATACCCCTGAATATGAAACCTCTAGTAGAGTAGGGGTCACACTTTCAACTAAAATAAGTGATAATGTCCTGGTTAATGGTAAAGTAGGTGTTCCTGTCGGTGGTGTAAGCCAATCCACTGTCGCTGGAGATTTTGAAGTTGAGGTTTTACTCAATGAAGACCGCACTTTGTCATTAAAGTTCTTCAATAGGGAAAATAGCATACAAAATTTTGGAGAACAAATTGGATATACCCAGGGACTGGGATTGTCTTATAACATCGAGTTTGATAATTTAAGAGAATTGTTCAATGAATTATTTTCTCAAAAAGATGAAATAATTAAAGAAGAATTCAATAACTCCAGCAAAGATGATCAGTTACCATCTTACATTGAATTCAAATAGTTTTCCATCAAATCTTATTGAAATAGCAATATTTAACTAAAATTGACAACTAGTTATTAACGAAATCGTTTGATTTTTATTAATAATAGAAAATTTCTTTTGAAGAGTTGTACGTTTAAGATATAAGTTTAGTAATTTTGAAAATTCAAATATTAATCAATGTCTAAGTTAATCAAAAAAATTGGGGTTTTAACCTCTGGAGGAGATGCTCCAGGGATGAATGCTGCTATACGCGCTGTTGTAAGGACATGTGCGTTCTATAAAATTGGCTGTGTTGGAATCTACAGAGGATACGAAGGCATGATCGAGGGTGATTTTAAGGATTTAAATGCACGAAGCGTTAATTATATCATCAGTAAAGGGGGAACATTTTTAAAATCTGCAAGATCAGATGCATTTAGAACTAAAGATGGCAGAAAATTAGCATACGATCATTTGATTAAAAAAAACATTGATGCTTTAGTTCTCATTGGTGGGGACGGTACTTTCACCGGAGGTATGATTTTCAGTAAAGAATTTAATTTTCCAATTATCGGCATCCCTGGTACAATTGACAATGATATTTTAGGAACGAATTTCACACTGGGATACGATACCGCACTTAATACCGCGGTAGAAGCTATTGATAAAATTAGAGATACTGCAAGCTCTCACAAACGTTTGTTTTTTGTTGAAGTGATGGGACGAGACGTTGGGCACATAGCCCTGAATGCTGGTGTTGGTTCTGGTGCTGAAGAAATTTTAGTTCCTGAAGAAAATTTAGGATTGGATCGCCTATTGGAATCATTACGTAAAAGCAAAAAAAGTGGGAAATCATCCACAATTGTATTGGTTGCTGAAGGCGATAAAACAGGAAATAATGTTTTTGAGCTTCGAGATTACGTTGAAGAAAATTTAGAAGGTTACGATGTTCGAGTTTCTGTACTAGGCCACATGCAGCGCGGCGGTGCTCCTAGCTGTTTTGATAGAGTTCTGGCTTCAAAAATGGGAGTTAAGGCGGTAGAGTCTCTCTTAGACGGAAAAAACAACGTAATGGTTGGAACCGTGAATAATAAAATTGAATTGTATCCTATAGACAAAGCAGTCAAAGGATACACCAAAATTGATGAAGAACTCCTTAGAGTTTCAGACATTTTAAATATTTAAAATTAATTAACCAAAAAAAAATAAAAAATGACAACTATTAAAATTGGCATCAACGGGTTCGGAAGAATTGGAAGAATAGCTTTTAGAATTGCAACTGAACGCCCAGATGTTCAAATTGTAGGGATTAATGATCTTTTAGATGTTGAGCATCTAGCTTACCTTTTAAAGTACGACTCTGTTCACGGTCAATTCAGTGGAACCATTGATGTCAAAAATGGAAATTTGGTTGTCAATGGCAATGAAATTAGAGTCACGGCTGAGCGTAATCCTGAAGACCTGAAGTGGGATGCCATAGGGGTCGATGTCGTTATGGATTGTACAGGAATATTCACCACGCTTGAAGGGGCACAAAAACACATTACCGCTGGTGCTAAAAAAGTAGCAATCTCAGCACCCTCGGCGGATGCGCCTATGTTTGTCATGGGCGTCAACCACCAAAACATTACTGCCGAACATACCATTGTTTCTAATGCATCATGTACCACCAATTGTTTAGCACCATTGGCCAAAGTAATTCATGATAATTTTGGATTGGCAGAAGGTCTTATGACTACTGTTCATGCAGCGACAGCGACCCAATTTACTGTAGACGGACCTTCCCGAAAAAATTACCGCTTAGGGCGTGCTTCTTTAAATAATATTGTTCCTGCCTCAACCGGTGCTGCGAAAGCTGTTGGTAAAGTAATTCCTGAACTGAACGGAAAGTTGACAGGAATGGCTTTCAGAGTTCCCACAGTGGACGTTTCTGTTGTAGATTTAACATGTAGATTGGAGAAAAGTGCAACTTTTGAAGAGGTTAAAGCAGCGCTAAAAAAAGCCTCTGAAAACGAACTCAAAGGAATTTTGGGTTACACTGAAGAAGGCGTAGTTTCACAGGACTTTGTTTCAGAATCTAAAACAAGTACTTTCGATGCCAATGCGAGTATCGGTCTTAACGACAATTTCGTAAAATTAATTTCATGGTACGATAACGAATATGGTTATTCTTCAAAATTAGTAGATTTAGCACAGTACATTAATTCGATTTAATACTACAAAAAAACACCACCAAGATGGTGTGTTTTTTGAACAAATGTTTTTGATATGATTCTGATAGTCGATAGTGGATCTACTAAGAGTGATTGGATTGCAATCGACTCCAAAAATGGTACTTATTTATTTGAAAAACAACGTACTAAAGGTCTCAATCCTGCGATAATTTCCGAGCCAGAGGCTTTTGAAATCATCAATGAAAATAAAACCCTCATAGAGCATAAAAATTTTGTTGAGTATGTGTTCTTTTATGGCGCTGGTTGTGGGACCATCGAGGCGCCAAAAATACTAGAAAGAGTTTTAAAAAGCATATTTTCTAATGCTAAAGTCAAAGTCAAAGAAGACACCTATGCTGCAATATATTCAACTATAGGCCTAGAAAATCATGCAGCAGTGATCTGTATTTTAGGCACTGGTTCAAATTGTGCCTATTTTGATGGCCATAACGCTCAGCAGCGTGTTACGTCCTTAGGGTATTCCATCATGGATGATGGTTCTGGTAATTACTTCGGAAGGCAGTTACTAAGAGATTACTATTTTAATTTTATGCCTCACAATTTTAAATTGATGTTCAAGACGCGTTACAATTTGGATGATGACTTTATAAAGTCAAATCTCTACAAAAACCCCAATCCAAACGCTTATCTAGCCAAGTTTGCAGAATTTTTAATTTTAAATAAAGAGTCGGATTATATTCAAGGCATTATAAAAAAAGGCCTGCGGGCTTTTGTAAAAACGATGATTTTACAATATGAATCAGAAATTAAGTCTGTTCCAGTTCATTTTGCTGGCTCCATATCATTTTTTCTTCAAGACGAAATAAAAGCAGTCGCTGAAGAATTTGGATTTAAGGTTGGTAATTTTCAAAGGCGTCCAATAGAGGGCCTGACCGCATTTCACCTACAACAAGTCAAGGCGCTTGAAGCTTAGTTTTAAACTGCTGCAATCACACTAATTTCTACATTTACAAATTTGGGCAAATTGGCCACTTCAACAGTTTCTCTAGCCGGCGCTGTTTCAGGATTGAAATATTGGCCATAAACCGCATTAATTTTTGAAAAGTCATTCATATCCGAAACAAAAATTGAAGATTTAATAACATTTTTAAAGCTCATGTTTGCAGCTTCTAAGATGGCCTTTAAATTCTGCATTACTAAAGTTGTTTCAGCTTCAATAGTGTCAGTAATTAATTTTCCGCTTTTGGGGTCAATTGCAATTTGGCCCGAAGTGTAAAGCATATTCCCCAACATGACTGCTTGATTGTATGGGCCGATGGGAGCGGGTGCTTTTTCCGTGGTGATAATTTTTTTCATGGTTCTATTTTTATAGTTGCTTGTCTCTTTGTCGCTGTTTATCGAATTTAAGATCGCTTAAAATGCTAGATCGGATTCCTATGAAGAAGTTCCAAGAACTTCTATTGCTAAATGGTATCCAAGAAAAATTCATTCGCCAACTTTCTAAGTCACGCTCAAAACGCAATTGGGTATAGGTTACCCCTTTATTTTTGAAATCATAACCAGAAGATACCCCTACACTCCAGCGCGGAGACAATTCTACATCTCCAGAGAACATTAATGAATGTGACGATATTTCATTTTGTCGCCTAGAATTATTGTAATTCAAGGCATAAGCCAGTCGAAGACTCCAAGGAAGTTTATATTTATACAAATCTGTAGGGGAGGGCTCTTTAGCGTCAGCAGCCTCACTAAACTGTTGATTTGCAAAATCTTGTGGTTTTCCAAATAAATCATCAGCACGGCCACCACTTCTTATGGATTCTTTTGAGCTGGCATCATTTGCATTTGAACCCTTGCCCTCAAATGAGTCGCTTGAAATGCTATACCCCATGGTTAGATTTGCAGTTGTTACACGAAACAAGCTCCCTCCATTACTAATATTCAGCGTATTGATTTTTTGATTGTTATTATTTAACGCATAAGGGTCAAGGGTTGCTCCAAAATTGACGCTCATTTTATTGTCAAAAATCTGAGTACCTCCAGTCATTCTTAATGGACTCCAATTTAAAGAGTCGGCTGCTACGTTATAATTGGTAGAAAAGTTAAACGAATTCAATAAAAACACTTTCTTTGGCTCAGTTGCTGTACTGTCTTTGTCTCTAATTTTGGCCTCAATATTATTACTGAGAGAAAGTCCGATACTGCTTGAAAAACGATTACCGGGTGTACCAAAAAGGGATTGTTCAAATCGGGTATATTCGACTTCTTCCGATGTAATTCCATCGGCACTCACCACTTCGTATGTATCGTAATACTGATTAAATTCAGGATTGATATTATAACTTACCGAAGGGCGCATGACATGCCGAATGGCTTGTATTTTTTTATCCTCTCCAAAATCAAACATACCATAAATCGTGGTTCCCAAACTGGTGCTAAAATTATAGGTAGTATATGAGTCAAATTCTTTCGACTGAACTGTGATAACCTCTTGATTGGATATGTCATAGTTTTTTTCAACAGTATTAAAGGACCAGACGTGGTTTAAGTTGGTACTCGCGCTCATGCTGAAATATTTAAATAATTTAAAATTTGTACTTATTGGAATCGAATGTTGAACCCCAGTTTTTGCATTTTCAAACATCTCTGGTTTAAAAAACAAAGAGTCGGTTGTTTGAATGCGGTTTTCACCGCGAACGTTGTATTGAAAATTAATGTTCTGAATGATTCCTTTTTTACTTCCCGTTTTTGGTGCTAATGGGAAAATTCGATCCACACTGGCTTGGAATGTAGGGAGTGTCATATTAATGGCTTTGGTATTTGTATTTTGAGAGTGAGTAGCTGTTACACTCATATTGACTTGAGGTTCCCCACGGAATGTTTTTGAATAAGAAACTGAGGACGCCAAAGTATTGTTCAAAAAGTTGGAATTATTCAGTTGGTTGACAGATTGTCTAAAATACGTACTGCTGCCCAAATTAACTGAGGCTGAGAAACGAGAATTGGGATTTGATTTACTGTCCTGACTTTGGTTCCATCTCAGGTTGTAAATAACGCTTTTAGAGTAATCCGGAAAGCCCCGTTCACTGTTGATTAAATTTTCATACCTAAAGCTGATTCCCCCTCTAAATTTATAACGTACAGCATAATTACTTTCTAAACGTAAACCATAGCTCCCGTTAGTGTAATAATCACCCAGGATGGCCAAATCGGCATAATCACTAATTGGAAAATAATAGCCGCCATTTTGTAAAAAATAACCGCGTTCGTTCTGTTGTCCAAAAGAAGGAAAAATAACGCCAGAGGTTCGTTTGTTGGTCAGTGGGAAAAAAGCAAATGGCATACCAATGGGCGTGGGTACATCAGCAATAAACATATTGGTCAATCCTGTAACAATTTTTTTTCCTGGTACAACCTTAGCCTTTCTCAGTAAAAAGTAATATTCTGGATTTTCTTCATTTTGAGAGGTCGTAAATTTCGCTCGCTTTACAAAATACACAGAGTCGTTTTCTTTTTTACTCAACTCAGAAATGATACGCCCCCCTTGCTGTTCCGTTTTAGAGTTCCATATCAATGCTTTTTTTGTTTTCATATTAAAAACAATCGAATCTGGCTCAACCACATCCGCACCTTGTTTGAATATGGGTTTTTGGGAATAAACCCCTGCACTGTCTTTTAAGCGTCCAGCATAAACAAGGTCATTGGCATAATCAATCACAATGACTCCGGATTGAATATCCATATCTTGATATTTAATTTGGGCTTCATTGTAAAGGAATATTTGTTTCGTTTTTTGATTCACGGAAGTGTAGTCTTTGGCTGTATAATTGACAGTAGCTTCTAAAAAACTCTTGGGTTTTGAAATGCTATCATTGATAATGGAATCTACAACAACTGTATCAGCTTTCAATACAGCATTACTATTTTTAACTGTTGATTGTTGCAGTGAATCCAAGTTTGATTCTATTGGATTTTCACGAACTGTATTTTCTTTGTTAGAGCGGTCCTGCGCATACCCAAAAATGTTTGTAAGCATTGTAAAACTTGCGTAAAAAAGTATTTGAAAGAGAGTTGTTTTCAACGCTTTTAGGTGTATTTTTGTTTTGTTTGGCTCGGTTTTTGAAAAATCAAAATTACATATATTTTTTTGTGATTTAATGTTTAAAATGTCCCCGCGCTTTAAAGTAATTGATTATAATGCAAATTAAATCTTTTTTCACAATCTTATTGTGTTTTTTTGGATTGATTACCAAAGCACAACTCAAAAACGATACCAAATCTTTTGTGGTGGTCTTAGACGCAGGCCATGGTGGCAAAGATCCTGGTCGGCCAACGTCATATGGTTACAAAGAAAAAGACATTGCCTTGGACATTGTTTTGAAAGTTGGTAAAAATCTTGAATCTGTTCCGGGTGTCTCTGTTATCTACACACGAAAAACCGATATTTTTTTAGAATTAATGGAACGTGCAACTATAGCCAACAAGGCTGATGCCGATTTGTTTGTTTCCGTGCATTGCAACGCTCATGACTCTCAAGCCCATGGTACTGAAACCTATGTTCTTGGCCTTCACAGAAATGACTCGAACTTCAAAGTCGCACAAAAAGAAAATGAAGTTATTTTTTTAGAAAAAGACTACGAAAAAAACTATGAAGGCTTTGATCCTACTTCTCCAGAATCTTTTATTGGCTTAACCTTGTTGCAAGAAGACTATTTAGACCAGAGCATTTTATTGGCCAGCACCATACAAAAGAATTTTACAGAAACTTTAAAACGGAAAAACAGAGGAGTAAAGCAAGCCGGTTTTTGGGTGCTTCACAATACCTACATGCCTAGTGTCTTGGTTGAAACGGGTTTTATTACCAACAAAAAAGAAGGAGATTACCTCAATTCTAAACGCGGTAAAATTGAAGTTTCTAAAAGTATTTCGGATGCAATTTTAAGTTATAAATCAATTCTTAATCCAGACATTGATATCCTCGAGACTCCAATTTCAACTCCATTAGAAACTGCGAACATTATCTTTAAAGTCCAAATTGCTGCCAGCTCAAAAAAATTGGCTTTAAAGCCCTACAATTTTAATGGGCTTGATGAGTTAAGCCGTAAAAAAAAGGGTAAAATATGGCGTTATTTTTACGGAGAAACAAAAGATTACAATCAGGCAGTTATAATGAAAGATATGGTCGTTTCACGTGGCTACACTACTGCTTTTGTAGTGGCCTATCTAAATGGTGATAGGATTTCGATTGAAAATGCCATAAAAACTAAAAATAATTAGCCTTCAATTTTATAAATTAATTATTAGATTTGTAGTGCTTCTAAAACAAAAATATTGAAAAAATCAAAAGAAATTAAAACAGCAATTTTGGTCCTATCGGGAATCTTGTTGTTCATTTTTATTTTCAACTACCTCAAAGGAGAAAACCTTTTGAGTAGCTCCCGTGAAATAACGGCTGTTTACTCAAATGTTGAGGGCTTGGCCATATCTTCGGCTGTTACCATCAATGGACATAAAGTTGGAAAAGTTCAAGACATTATGTTTGCTGATGATGGTAGTGGGATGTTGAGGGTTTCCATGCTAATAGAAAGTGATTTTAAATTTTCAAAAAACAGCAGTGCGCAATTGTATGAATCCGGACTTATAGGCGGTAAAGCCATTGCCATTATTCCTGCCAATGACGGTGGCGAAGATGTTGAGTCTGGCGATGTTTTGAGATCTGAGATAAAACCAGGTTTGACAGAACTTGTAAATCAACGTTTAACCCCACTGCAAGAAAAAATTGAGTCTGTGATGTTGAGTGCCGATACATTGCTAAACAACATCAACAGTATTTTTGATGAAGAAACAAAGTCAAACATAAAAGGGAGTATATTTCAGTTGGAAAAGACCATTAGTTCTTTTGAAAAAACTTCTAATGCACTTCAAACACTCTTGGAAAATAATGAGGAATCTGTTACCACCACTTTGGGAAATTTTAGTACAATTTCAGAAGACTTGTCAGAAGTGAGCGCCTCACTTTCTGAAGCAGACCTAGCAGAAACAATTGCAGGCTTACAGTCCACAATCACAAACTTCGACACGCTCTTGTCAAACATTGAACAAGGTGAGGGTTCTGTTGGTAAGCTCATGAAAGACGAGGCATTGTATAATAATTTAGAAGGGGCTTTGGGCCAATTGGAAGCTTTGTTAGAGGATATGAAATTAAATCCCAAACGTTATGTGCATTTTTCATTATTTGGAAAAAAGAACAAACCCTATGTTTCCGAAAAATCAGTTGAAGAATCAAGTGAGGAATCAAAAAACTAATCACTATTTATGACGTTTTTGCCAAATATTATTTTTGGACTTCTTTTAGCTGCTGGCATTGGTTTTTTTGTGCGAAATATCCAGAAGCTTAAGCGAAATATTAAACTGGGAGTCGATAAACCAGTAGTGGGATCTCGCAAACAACGATGGGTGAATATGACACGTATTGCCTTGGGGCAGAGTAAGATGGTCAGGCGTCCAATATCAGGACTTTTACATATCATCGTATACATTGGATTTGTCATTATCAATATTGAAGTTTTAGAAATTGTAATTGATGGTCTTTTTGGAACCCACCGTATTTTTTCTTCCATAGGCCCTTTGTACGGAATCTTAATCGGGACTTTTGAAATTCTAGCACTTTTAGTTTTTGTGGCCGTTATTTTCTTTTGGACTCGTAGAAATGTCATGCAGCTTAAACGTTTTTTGAGTCCCGAAATGAAAGGCTGGCCCAAACGAGATGCCAATCTTATCATTTATTTTGAAATTATCCTTATGGGGCTTTTTATCACCATGAATGCCACAGATGTAGAATTCCAGGCCATGGGTTCAGGTAATATCGTTAGCGGATTTGTTGCGCCATGGTTTGAGGGAATGCCATTGCATGCCATAGAAAGAACTGCTTGGTGGCTTCACATTATTGGGATTTTAATCTTCCTGAATTATTTGTACTATTCAAAACATTTGCACATTATTTTGGCCTTTCCAAACACCTATTTTGGCAGTTTAGAACCCAATGGACAATTAAACAACCTTGAGTCTGTGACCAATGAAGTCAAGTTAATGATGGATCCCGATGCCGATCCGTATGCAGTTCCAGAAGATGGCGCTGAGGATCCAGAAAAATTTGGAGTCAGTGATGTTTTTGATTTGAACAGAATTCAATTGCTCAATGCCTACACTTGTACAGAGTGTGGTCGCTGTACTAGCGAATGTCCCGCAAATCAAACCGGCAAGAAATTATCACCTCGAAAGATCATGATGGATACCCGTGACCGCTTGCAAGAAGTGGCAAAAAACATTGACAACAATAAAGGAAAGTTTATTTCTGATGGCAAACAACTCCTCGGTAATTATATCAGCAATGAAGAAATTTGGGCTTGTACGAGCTGCAATGCTTGTGTTGAGGCATGCCCTGTAAGCATTAATCCACTATCTATTATTCTAGATTTACGCCGCTATCTTGTCATGGAACAAAGCGCAGCGCCATTGGAACTCAACAATATGATGACCAATATAGAAAATAACGGCGCTCCATGGCCGTACAACCAAATGGACCGATTAAACTGGAATAACGAATAAATTAAATTATAAAAATGAAACGAGAAGAAGCAGACGCATTATTACATCAAAAAGTTGAAGAAGGAGAACTGATAAGTCCTGTCTTACCAGAGGGTGTCAAAAATTATTTAATTGACATTGACGGAACCATTACCGAGGACGTTCCCAATGAAGAACCCGAACGCATGGCCACTTGTCTTCCTTTTGAAGATGCCAAAAAAACCTGTAATAAATGGTACGCAGAAGGCCATATGATTTGTTTTTTTACCTCGCGAACAGAAGAGCATAGAATGGTGACTGAAACTTGGTTGAAAAAATATGGTTTCAATTACCACACTTTATTGATGGGCAAACCACGAGGTGGTAACTACCACTGGATTGATAACCATTTGGTAAAAGCTACTCGATACAGAGGAAAGTTTACAGACCTAGTAGAAAAAGAAGTTACCATTCAAGTTTTTGACGACGGAAAAAACGAATAAAAATGAAATAAACAAATGAAAGAAGCACTAAAAGTACCCACCATGGCCGAATTGCACGCACAGGGAATTTCCCCTGAAGTTTTGTTTTGGGTTGGTTGTGCTGGAAGTTTTGATGATAGAGCCAAAAAAATCACTAAGGCTCTTGTTAAAATCATGCACAGTGCTAAGGTTTCATTTGCAGTTTTGGGGACCGAAGAAAGTTGTACCGGAGACCCTGCTAAACGTGCTGGCAATGAGTTTTTATTTCAAATGCAAGCGGTCACTAACATTGAAGTAATGAATTTATATGAAGTAAAAAAAATAGTTACTGCCTGTCCACACTGTTTCAATACCATTAAAAACGAATATCCCTCTTTGGGTGGGCGTTATGAGGTTGTACACCACACCCAGTTTTTGAAAAGCCTTCTAGAGTACGGTAGACTCACTATTGAGGGTGGTCAATTTAGAGGTAAACGCATTACTTTCCATGACCCTTGTTATTTGGGGCGTGCCA
>MDTG01167454.1_pt1 | contig 15372 bp, 10 predicted proteins | sample 811421 | NCBI WGS metagenome assembly MDTG01 (sample SAMN05326645, study PRJNA326480) | marine metagenome | isolation source: seawater | place: Pacific Ocean: South East | collected 2011
CAACAACAACAACAACAACAACAACAACAACAACCCGAGGTTTTATGAAGACGAACAAGTGCCAAAGTGCGATTACGGCGAGTGGCAAGAGATGATGCGCAAAGAAGATAAAGAAACCGGGAGCACGTACGTGGCGTGGCGTCACATTCTTCCATACGGCGGAACAGAATACCTTTCGAAAACGACGTTTCAAAACTGCACGCCGGAAGAGTTGTGCGATTTCTTCAACTCGGACCAAACTAGAAAGGCTTGGGATCCTTTACTCGTCAAATCGGAGATTATCGAAAGAGACATGAACACTGGCGCGGATCTCGTTTATTGGGAGCGTAAGTTACCGGTTATTTCGAATCGCGATTACGTCTTTTCTCGACGGACGTGGACAGAGAAACAGAAAAGTCCCGCGAATCCCATGTTGGACGATTTGACCCCGCCGACGACACCGATGAAAGGCAGTGGGATGAGAACGACGGACTTTTGCTTGTCTTCTAATAAAAACAAGAAGAACGTATATTACTCCATCACGAAAGGGATGACTCATCCGAACGTTCCAAAATCGAAAAAAGTTTTGCGCGTGGATCCGTACTACTCGGCTTGGAAAATTGAAGCCGTGCCTGATTTCGAAAACGAGGACGAAATGCGTGGTTTTAAGCCATTCAGCGCGGCACGATGTACGCTCATTCATTTTGAAGAGCAGCACGTGCAACACGACGTCGCGAGACTCGCGGTGAGACACGGAATGTGGTCCGTCGTGAAGGCTATGGTGCGCGGTTTTCGAGCGTTTCAACGCGTTCGGGAGACAAAGTTTATCGAGCAAGATTCTGGCGGATTCAATCAAAGAGATCAGGACATGCTCGAAGACGTCGTTCACGAGAAGCAAGTAGGATTCAGAATGCGCAAAGAATTAGGGATGGCGATGAAAACCTTCGTGGTACCAATGGTCGTTGGCTTTTTGCTCGCAAAGCAAAGCTTTGGTGGCAGTTCGTCGGAAATTAGCAAATTAGACGTGGTTGGCAAACTTTTACGGGCGCTCGAGAGGAAAGCAAACGGAGGAAAAGGAGGTGGATTGAACAAGAATTTGAGCAGTACCAGTGTTGAAAATGCTGTTCCTTCGTCGTCATCGTCGACGACGACGACGACGCCGTCGTTCTCCATGGAAACGCCGCAAATACATATAGAAACCAGATAAATACAAATTTTGCAATACAAATTTTCACCTTTATTATTACAATCTTTCTTTTACTTCCTCCGCGAGCGCACGCACGCGCTCAACTATGTCATCGTCACCATTATTACTCCTATTACTCTCTTTATTACTGCTACTACTGTCATCCACTTCTCTCAAGTACACCTCTAAAGCGCACGAAAGTTTCGCCGCTGTTGTGCTCACCACCTCCAACTCATCGTTCTCTTCCATTTCCTTCAAATCCTCCTCATCCGGAGGTGTCAACGCGTCGGTTAAAATCTGAGACCGCTCCGGTCCAGGCTCGTACTCCAACAAAAACTCTATTATTCTCTTTTCCGGCGGAACTGCAGTCGTAAACAGTGTTTTAGCTTCTTCTGTGTTTAACTTTGCGCGCCCGATGAGTTCCATCGCGCTCGATTTTGCCCGTTCTCGATTCATCGCTTTCTGCGATAACGCGTTCTCGTTCCCAGTTTTCTCCATCGCTTTCGTCAATGCCGCCCAACGCTGTTTGACTTGTGTTTCGATTGAATAATTCTCTGAATCATTATCATTGGCACCGCCACCATCTCCCAGCTGATTCTTCAACGTCGCTTCGTGCGTAGCTATCATATCCCGCATGGTCTCCGGGAACCCAATCTCGCTGGCGCGTTCAAACGTCGCTCTCGATTCGACTGCCATCAACGTCCTCTCCGCGACCTCCTCCAATTCCTCTGCCGCATCTTTTCCTTTTTTCCCTTCTTCTTCTTCTTCTCGTAACTTTTCTATCCTTACCAGCAGCCGATCGAAAAATAACGTCGTCAGCCTGTCCAAGTTCTCGTCCACGCATTTCTCGAACGCACTCGCATCGTCCTCTCTCCATGTCGAGAGGAGCACGTCGAGTAAAAAATCGTCCTCCTCGACGGTTGTTGTTGTCGTCGTCGTCGTCTTATTCTTCTTCGCCGTCGTCGTCTTCTTCCCTTTTTCCTCCTCGTCGTCCTCGCGCGTCGTAATTCTCGCGGCTCGAAATCGGGGAGAAGACACCCGCCCGCGCATCAAAGTCGTCTCTCCCATCCGCCGCCGGCGACACCAAACCCGTCGTCGTCGTCGATGCAAAACACCCACCACACCCATCGACAAAGTCCGTGGTTCCGGCGTCGCCAAAGCCGTTCTCGAACGCATGATAATAATAATAATAATAATAATAATAATAATAACGCGGCGTAAAACGTCTTCTGTCTTTCAAATGCTCACTTTTTGGCAAAACTCGCGAGGAGGAAGACGACGATGTGTGTTTGTTGTTGTTGTTGGGCGTGTTTACAACTACTACCGCGTACACAACCAAAAAGTGGCGCATTTCGAGTCGACATTAATTTTCCCCACAAAATTCCCCTCCAATTATTTATATCGAAAGCTCTCACACGAAAGAGCGAGAGACACGCAAAAGCGCACCAAAAACACGAGAGACAACAAGAGAGAGTCGCAAACACGTCTCGTCGTCGTTCGTAAAATGAGCACTACCACCACGAAGACGTCGCGTTACGAAAACGACGCGCTCGAAGTGTCCATCGCGAAAGCGTTGGCGGCGATTTTGTCGTCGGATTCGTGCAATCTCGAAGGGTTGACCATCGCCTCGATAGTCGATCGATTGGAAACGTCGCTCGAAGGACACGTCGCCGAGGACGAGAGAAGGATCAAACGGACGAAAAAGAAGTACGTGCGACACATGGTGCAAGCACACATAGACGAAAACCACCCGCACCACGAGAAAGCGAAACGAGGGGAACCGATAACGAGCGCAACGCTGATTGAAGAGGAAGAGAAGAGAGAAGAAGAAGACGAAGAAGAAGAATCCGACGTCGACAGCGAAACAGACGAGGGAGGGGCTGAGAAATATTACAGCGCGAAACGAACGACGCGAGGCGATACGAAACCGACGAAGAAAAAAGCGCGAGTGGGCGACAAAAAAGGGAAGAAGAGGAAGCGATCTTCGACGAAAGAAAAGGAGATCAAAGATCCGAACAAACCGAAAGGCCCGCAAGGACCGTACATGTGCTTCGTCTCGCACAACCGAGATAAAATCATCAAAGAGTTTCCCGGGATTAAATTCGGCGAAGTCGGGAAGAAGTTAGGCCAAAGATGGCAAAATTTGAGCGAGAAAGGACGGGAGATGTACAACGAAATGGCAGAGAAAGATAAAGAGCGGTACCAAAAGGAGATGGAGAAATACGTGCCAATGAGCGATGCGGAATTGAACAAGTTGAAACAGAAAGCCGAGAAAGAGAAGAAAGAGAAGAGCGAAAACAGCGCGTTTAAGAAACCGTACAAGTGTTCGGAGAAATTAAAAACATTTTTAGGCGGACAAGAGACCATCAACCGAGCACAGTTGACGAAAGAGATGTGGAAATATTTCAAGGAGAACAATCTGATGGATCCGGAGAATAAACAGTTCGTGGTGTGCGACGACAAGTTGTTCAAACTCATCGGCGAGAAGAGGTTCAGAGCGTTCGGGTTCGCAAAGTATTTGGCGAAAGATTTGATTCCGATGTAGAGAGAGAGAGAGAGAGAGAGAGAGACGGAGAGAGAGGAATATAGAAAGAAATGAGGAAGACTCTGCGTATACGCACGTGTGCACGCGATTGAAGCGTGTTTTCATCATCGGTAGCACCTAATACTCGTGCACTACACATCGTGTATTACATACATAATTCGCGTATAATCGAATCGAAAGGAAAATCTCAAAATTCACCTAGAAAAAAAACTCGTTAAAATACGACGACACAAACATCAAAAGCACCTTTTCTTTTCTTCTTTCGCATAATTCAGCGCGCCCCCCCCCCCCTGCGCGCCCTCGCAGAACACCAAGAGAGGGAGAGCGAAAGTTGTTGAAACCAAAAGTCCTCTCTCGATTCTCGATACGTCATCTCCCGTGAGCTCCGCTTTGAAATTCGCGCGCGCGCGCGATAGATAGATATTTTTACATCCCTAGAGAGAAAAGGAAAAAAATACGCAGAGAAAAAAAGTAAATGCTTCGAAGCCACAGCACGCCGCTGGCGACGACGACGACGAACTCATCCTCCGTTTTACTCTCCCCGAGGTACGACTGCAAATCTCCTCGTTCGTTGTACCACTCGAAACACATTCAAAAAAAGAAGAAATCGCCACTCTCGACGACGTGCTTCATTTTGTGCGTGTTTGTGTTTTGTTTGATGGTGGTTTTGCACCGAATGGAGGTGATTTTTGTCCATCGCGTGGGAGGAACATTCTCGCTGCTCGGTAGCAATAGACACGGAGAAGAAGAAAAAGATATCAACGATGCAAGCATTCCATCGTTTCCCTCTGTATCCTCGGAATATTTTTACTGGGCGTTAGTGACCGCGGACGATATACGCGTGGCGTTTTTCAATCCCGTGTTGAAAATATTCGTCGGATTTACGGCGTTTTTATCCGCACTGGTCGCGGCAGATCGCGTGTTTCATTTATACGTCGCGTTTTATTGGAAGTATTTATCGAGGAAAGGTTATTTGGAAAAGTTTAAACGGCCGAATGGGAAACGCGTGCCATCGTATTAGATGGAGGAAATACAACAAAGCTCGCAAGGGTCGTCGTCGTCGTATTTGCCGCCGGGCGCGGAGTATTACTCAACCATCCCAAACGTTGTCGTCCAACTTCCAATGTTTAACGAAACCGCGTGTTGCGAAGATATCACCAACGCCGCGTGTCGAATGAAATGGCCTCGCGAGCATTTTATGGTGCAAGTTTTAGACGACTCCACGGAGTTGGAGGCTCGAGAGATTGCTCAAAGCGCGGTGCATCGATGGATGAGTCGAGGCATCAACATCCAATACGTGTGCCGAGAAAACAGGAAAGGCTATAAAGCCGGTTCGATGGTAGAAGCCATGGACTCGATCGAAAACTACGAGTACGTCGCCGTGTTTGACGCGGACTTTGATCCCAATAGCGACTTTTTGTTCAACACCGTCCCTTGGTTGATGGAGAACGAAGACGTCGGTTTCGTTCAAACGCGATGGACGTTTACGAACGCGAAAGAAACCGTGTTAACAAGAGTCCAAGAGATTTCTTTGTCGTACCACATGCTTTGCGAACAGTACGCGCGATGCGCCGCGGGGTTATTCTTTAACTTTAACGGCACCGCCGGAGTTTGGCGAAGAAAGTGTATTGTCGACTCTGGCGGGTGGAACTTTCGCACGACCGTCGAGGATATGGATTTAAGCTTACGAGCGTACTTAAAAGGGTGGAAGTTTATCTTTTTGAACGATATTACGTGTGATAATGAGATTCCAGCCGAATACGACGCCTACCGAAAGCAACAACACCGCTGGAGCTGCGGCCCGATGCAGCTGTGGAGGAAGGCGACGAAAACGATTTTAGAGTCCAACGGCGTCTCGATGGCAAAGAAGCTCTATTTGATCGTGTTCTTTTTCGGTGCGAGAATGTTTGCCGCGCATATCGTCAGTTTTTTCCTCTACTGTCTTCTCGTGCCTTTGTGTGCGATAAGTCCAGAGATACCGATCCCGTTTTGGGCGTTGGTGTATGCGCCGGTGCTCGTCACCATGTCCACTGTGGTATTCACCAAAGACGGCTGGAAAACATCCGTCGCTTTTGTTTTGTTTGAAAACGCCATGTGTGTCGTCAAACTCTCAGCCATGATATCGGGCTTGCTCGAGCTCTCTGACGCGCACGAGTGGGTGGTAACTAAAAAATTGGGCAACATGTTTTCTTCTTCTTCGAGTAGTAGTAACGCTTCGACGTCATCGACAACCACAAGCAAAGTGTGCAGGAAAATCTATTTCAAAGAACTTTCCATGGGCTTATTTTTTCTCTTTTGTGGCGTTTATGGCATACTTCAACACCAACTCGTCCATTATTCCTTGTTTCTCATCGCGCAGTCTCTCGTCTTCTTCGCGTTCGGATTGAACCGAGTGGCTTTTTAATACCGACAGTAACTACAGTATATGTACAAGGTATGGTACTCTTCTTTTGATTAAAACATATATACATACAAAGCTATTGGTGGTACATAATAATAATAATAATAATAAAAGCAATAGCATTAATAAGAGCACAGTTGGATATCTTTTTCACTTCGGCGCGTATCCGCGCGCGGGGGGAGGGGGGTGGGCACCACGTCTCACCAGGTATTTTTAACTGTTTCCAGAGAGAAGAAAATCTGACGTGTCAAAGATGCGCGTTACAAAACCTGCACCTTTCTCACGTTCGCGCTGTCTTTCCTGTCCAGTTCCGCGCTTTTCCTTCTCGGTTGCGTCCTTTGTTCTTCGTCGTGTTCTTATTCTTTCTTCACCACGGGAACTTCTTCTCTCGCGTCGTCCATGATCGCGCGATCTTTCTTGTGATTCATCATCAACCCCAAATCCCGTTTCGAATCGGACGTCGGGACGTCGTGCATCACTTTCAGGTATCCCGGCAGCTCTTTCTCCGTCCCGCCGCTGGGGCCCTCGTCGTGGGATTTGCGTCGGAAAAAGTCGAGCGAAATTCTGCCCATTATTATTGTGTAATACTAATAATAGTCTTCGTGTTGTTATTTGGTGCGGTCACGCGCGCGTTTCGTCTGTCTCGGTCTTCTTCTCTGTCGCGTCAGCATTCGATCGAAAAAACCAAAAAAACGAGTGTCCAAAACCATGAGTTTTGTTGTTGTCATTTAGGGTTTTAAATTTTGCTTAATAAATTTTCTTTTCTTTTCTTCTTTTTGAACCGTTTGGAATTTCGACGACGATTTTACATATTTTGAACTCGTCATTTTTATTCTTCTTTTTTCTCCTTTATTACGAAAGTTTTTTTGCGTGTGTTTGTTAATAACTTAGATAGTATAAGTGTCGTTTGTGTCGAGTCGAGGAGAGTCGACACAAACGAAAGAAAACGAAGAAGAAGGAGAGGTTCGAAAATCGACCCCCTCTTATTATTACCCGTGGGGAGGAGTAGACCTTTTTTGGCGTGTGTTGTGTGTGCTTTCTTTTTTGAGCGATGACGACGACGATGCGTGTGTGTTCTTCGCACTCCTCCTCTTTGTCCGCAAAAAAAGCGACTTTGATGATGGCAAAGAAGAAGAAGGTTTCTTTCGCTTTGGGGTGGTCGCAAAGGAAAAGCGGTGGTGCGCTCGGCCCGCGCAACAAAAACGGCATCATCGTCGTCGCGCGGCCACGGGTGCAGGAGCAGGAGAGGGGACGAGGCGGACGCGATGGGAGGCGCGGGGCCTCGCGAGTTTTAGTGTCGGCGAGGCTCTTTTTTTCCGGCAGCATGATTTTGGGGGACGAAAGGAAGCAGACGAAGAGCAGCTTTTGTGTGAACACGAGACGACGAGGGACGGCGACGAGCGTCATCACCAAAGCGTCCTCCTCGTCCTCCTCGTCCTCCTCGTCAGAAGAAGAAGGAGGAGGATGGGTCGAGCACCTCAAATCCATAGAACTGTCCAAAAACGCCGGTCGCGTCCTGCTCGGTTTAGTCGCGTTGTCCTACGGCGGTTTGTGCGTGTCTTTAAAAATGGTCTTCGTGAGAGCCGGTCCACCGTCGGTTGGCACGTTAGGTATGATTAGAGGGGTCATGGTTCTGTTGTGTTTCGTGCCGCAACTGCTGGATTCGTTTAAGAAGAACAAAAGCGGCGAGACGAGACTGAACAAGGACTTTTGGTCGGCAGCGTTAGAACTGGCGACGTGGAATTTTCTCGCGCAAGGGTGCTGCAACGTCGCGCTGTTGTTTACGGATGCCACGAGAGTGTCATTTTTAACGCAAGCGTCGATTGCGTTTACGCCGTTTGTTGAGACGTTCTTCGGTGAACCGGTGAAGAACTTGGTGTGGGCGGGATGCCTCGTCGCGTTAGTTGGGGTGGTGACGTTAGGAATGGATCCAGGGGGACAATCTGTAGAGTTGGTCAGTTCGCTGATGCCGAAAGGATTGTCGGTGAATATCGGTGATTTAATTGCTTTAGGAGGAGCGCTGACGTACTCCCTGTATGTGTTTCGCATCGGCGCGTTCACGAAACTCGGTTTAGATGGGTCTCAGTTGCAGGCGTGGAAATCGTTCTTTTTGGCATTTATGTATTCCGCGTGGGGGTTCACCGATTTCGCGTTACACAAAGTAGGGATGACGGCGACAACACCGTTTGCCGGGTGGAAAGACCCGATAATTTGGTTGTTGATTGCATTCTCGGCGATCGTTGGGGGGTACTTGGCCGATGTCGTTCAGGCGAAAGGGCAAGAATCGGTTTCGGCGTCGGAGACGCAAGTGATTTTATCCGGCGAACCTTTGTTCGCGGCGCTCTTGGGCGCGGTGTTTTTAGGCGAAGTGCTTGGACCGTTGGGGTATCTCGGCGGAGGTATGCTCTTGTCCGGTGGTTTGATGTGTTCCTTAGCCGAAGGTTCTGGAACCGAGGAGATAAATACTACTAAGGAGGATTAATACTACTACTACTTTGACTTTGACGGTGGTGTAATAAATGGTAAATGGTATTGTAATGAAGTTGAAAAAAGAGAGAACATTTTGCGTTGCTCCTCACTCCTTTCCTTCCTTCCTTTCTTTTCACGCGCGAGGCAACGACGCATATCATCATCCGGGATGGCGCCGTCTGCCGCGTCGTCATCCGCCGACTCGCTCGAAAAGCAAATAGAGAAACTCACGAAAAAAGCGCACACGCTCACCGTCATCAACACCGCGTTGCAACAGGAGAACGAAAAGCTTCGAGAGGCGACAATGTCGAGCGATGGCAACACGGGGAGGAGAGAATTCAACGACGAAGACGTGGCGAAGGTGATACGAGAGCTGGAAGAAGAGGTGGCGCGACAGAAAGAGGAGAACACGAAACTGCTGCTGAGCGGAGGAGAGAAAGATTTTTGGAACGACAATCGCGCGAACGAAGAAGAAGAAGAGCGAATCAAAGGGTTAAAATTGAGAATGCATCAGCTGCAATCCTCTTTGCAAACGAACGAGTTGAAGCTGGCGGAAGAGATGAACGAACGCGAACGGTTGGAACGAGTGAGACAGAGGCAAGACGGAGAAATCGAAAATTTAAAAGTCTCGGCAAGAGAACGACAGGAAGAATTGAGAAGAGCGAGACAGTTTAGCGAGCAGGTACGAGTGGAGTTTCAAAGGAAGGAACACGCGTTGAAGAAGACGTTCGAAGAGGAGAAAGAGAATTTTAGTAAGACAACGGCATCAAACGAAGGAGGAGAAATGGAAAAATGCAAGAGAGAATTGAAGCAAGAGAGAGAGCGCGGGAACTATTTGGAGACGAGAATAAAAGAGTTAGAAGAATCGATGAACGCGATGGCCAGTCGACATGGGAAGGAACAGGATCAGTTGAGACGAGAGATGAGGATCGCGGAGAGCCGGGCGAGGCAATGCGAAGAAGAATTGACGACGGCAGAAGCGATGCGGGCGGAAGCGATCGCGCCGCTGATCAAACAGATGGAAGTAGTCAACGAGGAAAAGATGAGAGAGTCCGAGAGAAGAGAAGAAGAGGAACATCGAATGAAACAGGTTTACGTGGAAACGGAGAGGAAAAGGAAAGAGATGGAAGACGAGGTTGCAAAAATGAGAATGAGTTTAACAGAGGAGAAGAAAAAATACGAGATGCTCTTTACCTCGTTGAAAGTGAAAGTGGACGAGATGGACGCGTTAGATACGAAGAGACGAGAAGCGCTGGAAGTTGTTAAGGAGACGCAAACGGAAATGCACGACATGCGAGAGAAGGAGAAAGATTTACGAAATCAGTGCACGTTGATGGAGAAGCAGTTGCAACGCGCGAGGACTCAAGAGTCCGAATTGAGAGAGAGAGAGAAAGTTTTGAAAGCGCAACTGATGGAAACGAAGAACGAGCTAGAAGCGAACGTGAAATTTGGTGGCGGTGGTGATGGTCAGAGTTATAATAACAAGGAAACAGTACGAGAAGAGGAAGAAGAAGAGGAATACTCCGCGGAAGAAGCTGCTATAGAATTCGGCTCTGAATCCGACACGAATCAAACCGCAACCATCGTCATTCAAACGCTCAAACGAAAACTGAAAGAATTAACGAATAAACTCGTCAGAGCGGAAAAGAAAAGAAAAGAGTCGGAAAAAAATGCCAGTGAAATGCAATATAAAACCAACGATATTGAACGCGAGCTCGAAAAGCAGAAAAAGGAACACGCGACGTTGGTTGAGTTACTCGGGGAGAAAATAGAGAGATTAGAGTTTTTAGAGAATAAATGATATATCAGTAACACTCTGTTGATGAGAATATAAAGTAGGATCTGTATATAATAAGCAGTATCGTCAATTACAACTTTGTAAATTTTGTTGTATGTACTTTTCATTGTGCAGTAGGTAAGTTACGATTTCTTGAACATTCCCAACATTCTTTGCGTCACGGCGAAACCACCAGCAACGTTCACAAAGGCCAAGGAAATAGCAACCGCATTCACCGCGATCGCCGCGACGCCTCTTTTAACCGCCATACTTCCCAAAGAATCCATATTATCTTTAATGTCTTTGGTGGCGTAGTCTTCGAGCGCCAACAAACCACCGATGACAACGATGCCGGAAATCGCGTTCGAAACGGACATCAATGGAGTGTGCAAGGAACTCGCGACGTTGTTGATTAACAAAAAGCCAACCCACGCTGCCAAGATGAACAGCAAAAGATAGGTGAAGAAGCTCGGCGGACAGAACACACCGACGACGACAAGAAAACCCGTGACGAGTAAGAGCACGAGGATTTCGCTCAAGCTCACAATACCGCCAAATAGCATCGTCTTTTCCTTCTTAACGGAGAGATCACCGGCGGCACCGGCAGTTTTCTTCGCATCCATTCTCGGCGGTGGAGGTCCGGTACCTTTTGGAGGTGGCCAAGTTAAACCTTGACCGATTTTCGCAACCGTCACCGCGCGAACGATGATATCATCAAAGTCGACTTGAAATTTACCCTCATCTGGTTTCTTTGGGTTGCCACACATGTGCAAGATTAAATGCAACATGTTCGTGGCGTACATTTGTGAAGCAATTTGCGCGGCTCCGGAAACCAAATCCGTGTTACCAATAATGGTCACCTTGTCTTCGTATACGTACGTTTGATTCGATTTCGTGCACTCGCAGTTACCACCGGTCAATGCCGCTAAATCGACAATCACGGATCCAGCTTTCATGGCATCTACATGGTACTTCTTCAATAGAATGGGCGCTTTGCGTCCGGGAATTGCCGCAGTTGTGATGACAATATCGCATTCTTTGCACTGCTCGTGGAACAATTCCATCTCTTTCTCGATGAATTCCGCAGACATGGTCTTGGCGTAGCCGCCTTCACCGGTACCGTCCTCTTCGAAGTGCATCTCGAGAAACTTACCGCCCATAGACTCGACTTGATCGCGCGTTTCTAACCTCGTATCGAAAGCTCGAACGTCCGCACCTAACGAATGCGCCGCACCAACTGCTTCGAGACCGGCAACACCGGCACCAATGACGAGAACTTTCGCCGGAGGATACTTCCCGGCTGCCGTGATTTGTGGCGCCAAGAACGATTGGAACTTATGCACCGCTTCGATGACCGCTCTATAGCCGGCAATTTTACCGACGGAGGATAAAACGTCCATCTTTTGCGCCGTCGTGATTCTCGGGACGGAATCGATGGAAATCAAGTTTAATCCTGAATTCCCAGCTTGCTTAACGAGATTTTCGGATTCCGGAAAATTCGGCGATACCCAACCAACGATTGTTTTTCCTTTCATTGAATTCAACTCGCTGTCCGTAGGTTTACCGATTTTCAACAACGCATCGACTTTCGAATAGACGTCATCTTTGGAGGAGACAACAGTAACGCCGCACTTCTTGTATTCAGCGTCTAAATACCCGGACGCTAAGCCGCAACTCGACTCGACGACGCAGTGGATGTTGTGTTTTTCGAGAAGCCTTCTCGCGATCGATGGCGTCATCGCACACCGTTTCTCTCCCGGTTTCGTTTCGGAAACAACACCCAAAGTAACCAACGGTTTCGTACCAGAGAACGGTTTTGGATCTTTGGTATAATCCGCCGCTTCTTTCTTTTTTTGCGTCGTGACGTTCACGGCAACGTCACCTTTTTGTAAATCGCCTCCGAAATTCGCGCGAATCTCTTCGACTAAACCATCGATGGTACCTTTCGCGTCGCCCAACAACATCGCGTTGTTCGGATACACAAAGAGCGGATTTTCAACGCCCGCATAGCCAGAGGCTAAGGATCGTTTTAAGACGATGGACTGTTTCGCTTTCCAGACTTCAAGCACTGGCATTCCGGCAATCGCAGAGGTTGGATCGGTTTGCGCGGCTGGATTGACCGTATCGTTTGCACCGATGACTATGGAAACGTCCGTATCTGGGAAATCGTCGTTGATTTCATCCATCGCCAACACGATATCGTATGGAATGGAAGCTTCAGCCAACAAGACGTTCATGTGTCCAGGCAAACGCCCAGCGACTGGGTGAATGCCAAAGCGCACTTCCTTCCCAAACGATCTCAGCAGTTTCGTCAACTCGCACACGGAGTGTTGCGCTCGCGAGACGGCCATACCGTACCCGGGAACAATAATCACAGACTTGGCATCCATGAGCGTTTTGACGGTGTCGTCTTTGGTGAAAATGGTCGGTTCTCGATCGTCCACCGGTGCGTTTGGATCTTTCTTGGCACTTCCACCGGTATCTCCAAACCCACCGGCTAATACAGATACCAATGATCGGTTCATCGCTTCCGCCATGACGAAGGACAAAATGATCCCAGATGCACCGACGAAAGCGCCGCCGATAATCATCAATTCATTATCCAACATGAAACCAGCGAAAACGCCGGCCCATCCAGATCCAGAGTTCAACACAGATATAACCACTGGCATATCCGCGCCGCCAATAGCCATGGTAAACAAATATCCATACACGGCGGATAAAGCAGTCATGATGTATAAGCAAATCAAACCGCCAGATCCAGAAGTCGCATCAAAACCGCCTGTAGCGGCGATAACGCCAGTCGCTACGATACCGCCCAATAACGACGGCAACCAAACAATTCTCCCTGGTGGAATCATAGGTTTCGTGGAGATTTTCCCGGCCAACTTCAAACATGCAACGATGGAACCAATAAACGTCACCACGCCGACGACGATGCCAAAGAGGTAAAAAATCGACCTCAACACCTCCGTGTTGCTCGCCAAATCGTTCGTGTTTTGGATCATCTTCTCATGTTGATCGTAATACAACGCCAACCCGAGCAACGCGGACGCTAAACCACCAAACCCGTTGAACAAACCAACCATCACCGGCATCCCGGTCATTTGCACTCGAAAGCTCATCAACACCGAAACTAAACCGGGCGGCAACGCAACGGCGAAGAACAACCAATACCCTCGAGAATAGACAAATGTCGAGGCTAAAATCCCCGCAAACGCGACGATAAAACCAAGTATCCCGTAAATGTTACCCATGCGAGAGGTTTCCGTTTTGGACAATCCTGTTTTGTTTTGTATTGCGTAGGAATAGTCAAGCGTGAGTGAGCGCCCAGGTAAAAGTCAACAATTTTTCTCTCAATTGAATTGGATTCACTCGAATTTGAAACACGTGGGAGAGAGAGAGAACAAAACGAACGCTCAGAAACGCGCGCTTCTCTCTCACACGCGCAGTCCCTCATTCATTCACTCTCCTCTCCCTCCCTCTCTCTCTCGAGCAGCGCAGTCTCTCTTTCATCGCCCGCGTTTCTTCGTCTCCACAGCGCGATGATCGATCGAAAAAGAAAATATCTCGAGTCAAAAAGCGAGAGGGAATTTGAAAATTAAAAATCCGAAATTCGATTTCTCTCGCACCTTTCAAAGCCAGCGTGAAGAGCACTATCGACCCGGTGTATATCACCGACAAGTACTCGTTGGAGTGCGCCATGGTTTTTGCCCGTCTTTTTTAGAGGAAAACGTCGAAAAAGCGACAAAAGAACGCGCGCTTTTTACGGCGGCTGTTTGTGGGAGTTAGAGAAAGTGGGTTCAAAGGGATGCTTTAGGGCAAAAAAGAGACACTGAATTTTTAGGGTTTCATCCCCCGTTTTTTGGGACACTCGATACAAAAAAAAGACGACGACGACGACGACGAAGACGAAAGATAACGACCACCACCACCACCAAACGCGGCGTTGTTCTTTCGTCGTCATGTCGTTCGAGTCGCCCGAAAACGACGACGACGACGACGACGCCAAGAGGGGGCGTTTAACACTGTCGACGCGAGGAGCGGGGTCGAATTCTTTTCCGTGGTACAACAACGACTTTTCCCCCGCTTCGGGGACCTCGAGAGGAGGAGGAGGAGGGTGGAACTACATGACGCACCAATATTTTGCCGAGGAGAGACACTTGGAAAACTGGGCGCCGAACGACGCTGATGAGGAACTTTGGGACGACGAAGACGCGGAAGGAAGAGGAAGAGCGCAACAACAACAACAACAACAGCGGGGGTATAATCTGAACTACGCGCGTCAGCAACGCGCGATGCAGCTGAGGAGACAGCGCGAATATCGTCGAAGGATAGAACAGCAGCAGTTTCGAACGAGTCGTATTTTTTGCGACGACGACGACGAGGAAAGGAGAGAAGCGCAAGAAGCGTTTCGAGACGTACCAGACGAACACAACAAAAACAGGAACGGTGGAATCGCTATCCTTTCTCAGACGAAGAGAGCAATTCTCGTGGATGTGAAAGGAATTACAGACAAGGAAGGGAAATTGTGTTCAAAGTACGTGTTGGAGTGCGAGTTGCCGGGCGTCGGCATCCAGAATATCTCGTTCAAAACGACAAAGTGCACGGATCGCGAGGGTTGCGTCTTCTCCATCGAGGTCACGAGGAGGAAAGAACACGTCAAGGAGAAGGAGAACGTTTGGTGGAAGGTGATGATGCAAAAAAAAAAGAACGAGTCCATCGAACAGCCGTCGCAGAACGAAGAAGCTTTCCAAAGAGAAGAAGTTGCGTATCGAACCGAACGAGGCGCTCATCGAAAATATGTGCAAAGGAGGTTGTATATTCCTGGAAGATACGCGTTGAGTTTGGCGAAATACAAAGACGGGGTTGCAATATTTGAGTTTACTTTTTGTGAAGAAGGACGACAACAACAACAACAACAACAGATTGCGCATCAACAAATGTTCGACGACATTTGAGAAGTTTTAGTAGAAAAAGAGAGAGATTTGTAAATAAATATATACATGTATCAA
>MDTG01179945.1_pt1 | contig 15372 bp, 15 predicted proteins | sample 811421 | NCBI WGS metagenome assembly MDTG01 (sample SAMN05326645, study PRJNA326480) | marine metagenome | isolation source: seawater | place: Pacific Ocean: South East | collected 2011
AAAATAGCTGCCATAAAATACGCAAGATTGAACAATATACCTTTCTTTGGTATTTGTTTTGGTATGCAAATGGCTGTTATAGAGGCCGCTAGAAATCTTTTGAATATCAAGAATGCATCTACTAGTGAATTTGGCAACAATTGCACTCCGGTTGTTGGATTGATTGAAGAGTGGCAAAAAGGAAAGAAAAAAATTAAAGGAACTAAAAAAAATTTAGGTGGAACTATGAGATTAGGTTTATATGACGCAGTATTAAAAAATAATTCTTTAATATCAAAAATTTATTCTGAAAAGAAAATCAAGGAAAGACACAGACACAGATATGAAGTGAACATAAAGTATAAAAATGATTTTGAAAAAAAAGGTCTAATTTTTTCTGCCTTATCCCCAGATGGTTCACTTCCTGAGATAATTGAATTAAGAGATCATCCATGGTTTATTGGTGTTCAGTTTCATCCTGAGTTTAAATCAAGGCCTTTTACACCTCACCCACTATTTTCATCTTTTGTAAAAGCAGCTAGTATTAACGGGAGAAAAAACTAATGCCAAACAAAATTGTTAAATGTGGAAAGATAAGTATTTCAAACACAGCCCCCTTCACTTTAATTGCAGGACCTTGCCAATTAGAAAGTGAGCAACACTCTCTCGACGTTGCTTCTGAACTTAAAAATATAACCGAGAAACTTGGGATAGGACTTATTTATAAAACTTCCTTTGATAAGGCAAATAGAACTAGTTTAAACGGTAAGAGAGGAGTTGGTCTTGAAAAGTCCCTTCCAGTTTTTGATAAAATTAGGAAACAAGTTGAGGTTCCAGTGTTAACAGATATTCATACCGTAGAACAATGCAGTATAGTTTCAAAACATGTAGATGTTTTGCAGATACCTGCTTTTCTTTGTAGACAAACAGATCTATTAGTAGCAGCTGCTAAAACAGGAAAGATTATAAATGTTAAGAAGGGACAATTCTTAGCACCTTGGGACATGGTAAATGTTACAAAAAAAATTGAAGACTCAGGTAATAAAAATATTTTGGTCACCGAACGAGGAGCAAGTTTTGGTTACAACACTTTAGTCTCTGATATGAGATCATTACCCATCATGGCTAAAAATGGTTATCCAGTCGTTTTTGATGCAACGCATTCAGTACAACAACCTGGTGGTATGGGTGACAAAAGTGGAGGTCAAAGAGAATTTGTCGAATATCTTTCTAGAGCCGCTATTGCAGTTGGTGTTGCGGCAGTTTTTATGGAAACACACCCTGATCCAGACAACGCTCCATCTGACGGACCTAATATGGTTCCTTTATCCAAAATACCTAAACTCTTAGAACAATTAGTTGAGATTGACAGATTAATAAAGAATGGAAAAAATTAAAAAAATCAAAGGCAGACAAGTTTTTGATAGCAGAGGAAATCCAACAGTTGAGGCTGAAGTATATACTGAAAACTTATCTGCAACTGCTATTGTACCATCTGGTGCATCTACTGGTACATACGAAGCTTTTGAATTAAGAGATAAAGGAAACAAAGATTATTTAGATAAAAGTGTTTTTAATTCAGTGGAAAACATAAATGGTCCTATCTCTAAAGCTCTAATAAATATCGATGTAAACGATCAATCATTAATTGATAAAATACTAATAGAAACAGATGGTACAAAACAAAAGAAAAAACTAGGAGCTAATTCTATCCTATCTGTTTCAATGGCAGCATGTAGATTGGGTGCTATGCATAATAAAAAACCATTATACAAACATTTAAAGCATTCAAACAATTATACATTACCTACTCCATTGTTAAATGTTATTAATGGCGGGGTACATGCTAAAAATAATTTAGATATACAAGAATTTATGATACGTCCAGAAAAATGCCGATCTTTTTCAGAAGCAATACAAAAAAGTTTTTTGGTAATTCAAAACCTCAAGCAAATTGTTGACAATACAAATGTTGGAGATGAAGGAGGTTTTTCTCCCAATTTAGATAGCGCCGAAGAGGCAATCGAAACTATATTAAAAGCTATTGAAAAATCTAATTTAAAACCAGGTAAAGATATAACATTATGCTTAGATGTGGCCGCTAATGAGCTCAAAAAATCTTTGTCTATCGACTATTATCTTAATCTTATTAAAAAATATCCAATCGTTTCAATAGAAGATCCGTTCGGCGAAGATGAATGGGAATTATGGAAAAAATTAAGTGAAAAAACTGATATTCAAGTAGTTGGTGATGATCTTTTTGTGACAAATGTTGAGAGATTAAAAAAAGGTATTAAAGAAAAATCTGCAAATGCAATATTGATTAAATTAAATCAAATTGGGACCGTCACCGAAACTCTGAAAACTATAAAATTAGCCCAAGATAATAGCTTTAAGACGGTAATTTCGCATAGATCTGGCGACTCAGAGGATACATTTATAGCAGATTTAGCTGTTGCGACAAATTCATCTCAGATTAAGACTGGATCTTTAGCTCGATCTGAAAGGGTTTCTAAGTATAATAGACTAATCAGGATCCAAGAGGAACTTGGAAATTCTGGAAAAATGGCTAAAATCTAAAATATGAGATTTTATCACGTCCTAAAAAGAAAAAAATTATTATTCATAAGCATATTTTTGCTTCTATATGTTTTAATAAACTTTTTTGATGGAAACAGAGGTTTTTTCTCATACATTGAAAAAACAAAAATTAAAAACAGTTTAATAGCTAACAAAGAAAAATTAAAAAAAGAATTAAATGAAATGGACAACAAAAACAGCTTACTATCAGAAAAGACTGATTTGGATTTTATCGACACATTAGTAAGAGACAAATTAAGTTTTGGTAAAAAAAATGAAATATTAATCAAAATAAATGAGTAAATTTAAAGTAAGACATCCTGAAAAAATTAACAAACCTGTTAATCCGATTAAGAAAAAACCAAAGTGGATTAGATCTAAAATTATAAATAGTCAAATTTTTTTCAAAACAAGAGAGATTGTTAATAAAAATAAACTTAACACGGTTTGTCAAGAAGCTAACTGTCCTAATATTACTGAGTGTTGGAGTAAAAAACATGCAACTTTCATGATTATGGGAGATACTTGTACTAGAGGCTGTGCTTTTTGCGATGTCAAAACTGGCAAACCAAATACTTTGGATAAATTAGAACCATTTAAAATTTCTAAAGCAGTCAAAGAACTAAGTTTAAACCATGTTGTTATTACATCAGTAGATAGGGATGATTTAGAAGATGGTGGGGCGAGCCATTTTAAAAATGTTGTTATTGAAACCAAAAAAAATAATCCTAACACCACTATAGAAGTTCTTACCCCAGATTTTCTAAGAAAAGGAAATTCGTATGAAAAAGTTTTAGAGTCAAATCCAGATGTTTTTAATCATAATATAGAAACAGTTCCTAGCCTCTATTTACAAGTTAGACCGGGGTCTAGATATTATGCGTCAATCAAACTTCTAGAGAATGTTAAAAAAATTCAACCTAAAATTTTTACGAAATCAGGTTTGATGGTTGGTTTAGGTGAGAAAAAAGATGAAATCATACAGGTTATGGATGATTTAAGAACAGCAAATGTTGATTTCCTTACTATTGGACAGTACCTCCAACCTTCTAGCAAACATTACCCCTTGCAGAGATATTATCAACCAAACGAATTTACCGAATTAAAAAATATTGCTTTGTCTAAGGGTTTTTTATTAGTTGCTTCATCTCCGCTAACTAGATCTTCTTATCATGCAGACGAGGATTTTAAAAAATTACAAAATGTGCGAGACGAACAATTAAAATGCCTAACGCTTCAATAAAAAAAATTATACCCTGCAAAAAGACTGATTTAATTACGATGATACTTGATATTGAAAAATATCCTGAATTTGTTCCGTGGTGTTTAAATGGAAGAATCTTTAAGAAGGAAGATTTAACAGATATTATCCAAATGGAAGCTGACCTAACAGTTGGAAAAAAATTTTTAAATCAAACTTACAAAAGCCATGTAACTTATTATAAAAAAAAAGATAAAATTATCGTCAATAATATTGGCGGCCCATTAAAACATTTGCAAAATGAATGGGTTATTAGAGAAATAAATAACCAAAGTGAGGTAAATTTTAAAATTGATTTTGAAATTAAGAATGTTTTTTACAACGCTTTGATGGAAAAGTCATTTGAGAGGGGTTTGAGTAATATTGCTACTGCGTTTGAAAAGAGAGCTATAGAATTATTTAAGAATTCCTAAAATTAATTCCAAAGTTTTTTTTACGGTTAATTTTTGAATTTTTATTCGGTTTTTATTTTTAAAATTAAGCTTGATTACTTTAACAATACTTCCTTTTTTAATACCAATATAAACAAGTCCAACCGGCTTTTTCTTAGTTCCTCCAGATGGTCCAGCGATACCAGTAATTGAAACAGCAATATCACTTTTACTTAATTTTATTAAGTTATTTACCATACTAAGACAACATTGATAACTTACAGCACCATATTTTTTTATTATTTTATTTGGCACTTTTAGAATATTATTTTTAGATTGATTTGAATAAGTTACTAGTCCTAATATAAATATCTTTGATGACCCACTTAAAGACGTTAGTAAAGATGATAACATGCCACCGGTACAGGACTCAGCAACTGATATTTTAAGTCTTTTTTTTTTGAGTAATTTAAGAATTTTATTATTTAATTTTTTCATTAATAAAAAAAAGTTTTACCAATCATAAACAAAATAAGACAAAGAACTACATAAATACCAGCTAAAACATCATCAAAAACTATTCCTAAAGAATTTTTATACTTTTTGTCAATATAATCTATCGGAAAAGGTTTGAGGCCATCAAATAATCTGAATAACAAAAAAAACCAAAAATATATCTGCAGAGACTCATACAAGTTGTTAGAATTATTGCTATGAAATAATTCGTATAAACAAATTGGTATAGATTGACCAATAAATTCATCTATAACAATTTGCTGTGGATCTTCATCTTTAAAATCTTGGAGGCATTCTTTAATAGCATAAAGAGAGTAAAAAAATATTATAAGAATTAAAAAAGAAATAAATATAACAGATATGTTTAAAACTTTTAAAACTAAAAATAGGAATATGGTTGTAAAAAGTGAGGCCCAGGTTCCCCTATGTTTTTGAATAAGTCCGTTAAAAACAAACAGTGTTATTAAGTTGTAATTAATTTTTTTAATCATATTTTATAACAGAAACAATAGCTTCAGCCGCTATTGCTTTTTCTTTTCCAATCACACCTAACTTTTCGGTAGTTTTTCCTTTGATATTAATTTTGTCTACTGAAATTTCACATAACTTAGAAATATTTTTTATGATTTTTTTTTTATATTTTTTTATTTTTGGAGTTTGAGCAATAATATTTATATCTAAATTATTAACAAAATAATTTTTGGACTTTATTTTTTCTATAATATTTTTAAGTAAAATAGTAGACCTTATATTCTTATAAAGTTTATTTTTATCAGAAAATGAATCTCCAATATCACCCATGCTACAAGCTCCAAGAATTGCATCTGTTATTGAATGCAAAACTGGATCACCATCCGAATGTCCCAAAGTACCAAGTTTTGATTTTATTCTTAATCCGCCAAGATAAAGTTTTCTTTTCGGAACGAGTCTATGTACATCGAAACCAATACCAACATTCAATTTTGATCCCATAAAACTTTTAAAAATAAACATATCTTCTTTGTCTGTAATTTTTAAATTATTTTTTTCTCCTTGAATAAATTTAACTTTTTTTAAAGATTGTAACAGAGACATATCATCATCCTTATAAAAAAATTTATTTTTTATATGTAAATTAAGTATCTCATTTAAATTAAACGACTGCGGTGTTTGTGTTACAAAAAATTTTTCTCTTGATGTGTTCACAATAGTATCTTTGCTTACAATTTCTTTAAGAGCGTCGCTTATCTTAATTTTAGGTATAATCGAATAATTTTTAGATTTATTTAAAATCTTCTTTATTAGACCAATGGAAAGATTAGGTCTAGCTGCATCATGGATGAGTACGTTTGAAAAATTAACTTTATTTTTTTTAATATATTTCAGTGCAATTAACGTTGAATCTTGTCTAGTTTTTCCTCCTATAATTTTTTTAAATCTTAAATTTTTAGTATATTTTTTGTGTTTTTCATTAATAACTACTATTATTTTCTTTATTTGTTTAAAATTATTAAATTTGGTTAAAGAATGCTCTAAAACAGTCTTTCCCCCAACTTTTACAAATGGTTTGGGTATTTTAGATCCAAATCTTTTGCTATCTCCAGCCGCTAATAAAATTAAGCAAAAACTCATTATATTAATTTACCTTATATTTATGTAAAATGTTAAGAAATTAAAATGTTAAATACTATAAAAAATTTTAAATGGTTTTTTGCCATTTCATTTATATCTGTTTTATTGGGAATTTTTACTTTTGTAACTTTTATAAATCAGAGTTTTATATTTTTAAATCAAGATAATCTTCAGTATTTATTACTGTTAGATGTAATTATACTAATTATCTTTCTTGTATTTTTAATTAGAGAAACATCCAAACTGTTTTTTCAGTTCAAAGGAAAAAGAGTCGGTTCAAAAACTAGTCTTAATTATGTTTTACAATTTTCTCTTTTTGCATTTATACCGTCATTACTTATTGCTGTATTTTCCTTAGTAATGTTTAATGTTGGTTTACAGAAATATTTCGATAGAAAAATAACTTCAGCAGTAAAAAATTCTTACGAAGTTGCAAAAAACTATATTGAAGAAAGTAAAAAAACAATCGAGTCTGATGCCGTTTTAGTAGCTGTTGATTTAAATAGATATTCAAATGTTCTTTTTTCAAACACCTCAAGATTTCAACAAATTGTTAGATCACAAAAATTACTAAGAAGATTAGATGAAATCTATATAATAGACGGCATGGGAAACATTTTAATGGCTGATACAAGCAATCTTCATGATGAGTTTATATCACCAACAGAAGAGGAGTTTGATTTATCTTTAGAAGGAAAACCTATCGCTATCATTGGTTCTGGAGAAAATAAAGCTGCAGTTATGATAAAATTGGAAAATTATATAGATACTTATCTTTATATTTCTAGAAATGTTCAACCTAAATTACTAAAGTATTTAGACGACACAGAAAAAGCTGTAAGTTTTTATTATAATGTAAAAAATAATAGAACCGGTATCAGAATTACTTTTGCTATAATTTATATCATTATAGTTTCAATGTTTTTGTTTTTAACCATAGTTCTAGCCATTACCTTTGCTGGTAGATTAACAAAACCTATTATAAATTTAATTACAGCTTCAAAAAACATCAGTTCTGGCAAACTTGATAGTAAAGTGCCCAATATAGAATCTGATGATGAAATTAAAACTCTTAATAAAAACTTTAATGATATGATCGATAGATTAAAAAAGCAGCAAGACAAACTACTGGTTGCTGAAAGATATTCGGCATGGGAAACAGTTGCAAGAAAACTTGCCCATGAAATAAAAAATCCCTTAACACCAATTCAGCTTTCTATTGATAGATTAAAAGAAAAATATTCAGACCAATTAAAGGACAAAGGAAGTGAATTTGGAAATTATCTTGAAATGATAAACAAACAAATCAAAGATATTAAAAAATTGGTTAATGAATTCTCAGATTTTGCAAGAATGCCTTCTCCTATACTAAAAAAAATTGATATTTTAAATGTCCTAGATAGAGCAATCAATTTCTATAAAATGTCGGACAAAAACCTTATTTTGAATTTAAAAAACAAGTCCAAACAAAAAAATTTGATTAATGGTGATAGCGATCAATTATATAGGGTATTTGTGAATTTAATAAAAAATTCTCTAGAAGCAATTAAGGAAAAAAAACAAAAAGATAGCAATTTACAAGGAAAAATTAATGTAGAAATAGGTAGAAATAATGAATATATAGAGATCAAAATGCTAGATAATGGCATTGGCTTTAATGATACTAAAAATATCGTCAGACCTTATTATACAACAAAAAAAGATGGAACAGGTTTAGGACTACCTATAGTCACGAAAATTATTAACGAACATAATGGTGAAATTAACTTTATAAAAAAAACTGAGGGAGCAGAAGTTGTTATATCTCTGCCTATATTCCAATGAAACATGAAGTACTAGTTATTGACGATAATATAGATATTAGAAATTTAATATCGAGTATTTTAAGAGATAAAAATTATGAAGTTAGAGAAGCAGCTAACTATGATCAAGCTACTTTCGAGATAGATAAAAAATTACCTGACATAGCCATAATTGATGTAAAATTAGACAAAGGTGACAAAGACGGTATAGATTTACTTAAAAAAATTAAAAAGATCACTGATTTGGTACCTGTTATAATGATCTCTGGGCACGCCAATGTTGAAATGGCCGTAGAGTCTTTAAAACTTGGCGCTTATGAATTTATTACAAAACCTTTTGCTATGGAACAATTGCTTAATATTGTTGGACGGGGATTAGAAAATATAAGTTTAAAAAAAGAAAATGTTCAATTGGAAAATAGGTCTTTCTATTCATTTGATTTTGTCGGGGAAAGTCATCAAGTTTTAAAAATAAAAAAATTGATAAAAAAATTATCTTCCGCTGATAGCAGGGTTTTAATCTATGGGGCAACAGGTTCTGGAAAAGAACTTTTAGCAAGAAAAATACATAAAAGTTCTCAAAGAAACAAAAAGCCTTTTGTTGTTATTAATGGCGCTTTGTTACAACCAAACAATTACGAAACAGAACTCTTTGGTTCAGACAACACTGATGGAACAATTACTTATGGTTTCTTGGAAAAAGCCAAGGGAGGCACACTGCTTATCGATGAGGTATCAGAAATACCCCTGGACACACAAGCTAAAATCTTAAGAGTATTAATGGATCAAAAATTTAGAAGAATAAATGGAAAAGAAAATATTCATGTTAATATAAGAATAATTGCATCAACATCTAAAGATTTAAAAAATGAAGTTGCGGTAGGTAATTTTAGGGAAGACTTATATCACAGGTTAAATGTTGTGCCAATTGATATACCAAATTTAAATTCTAGACCTGGCGACATCCCATTACTTATAAAATATTTTCAAAAAAAGATTTCAGAAATCAACGGTACACCAGAAATTGAAATTAATGTTGATGATGATTTACTTTATAGTTATCAGTGGCCAGGCAATGTGAGGGAACTGAGAAATTTAGTTGAAAGAATTTCTATACTTTCACAAAATGAAAATAAATCAAATGTTGGTAGACTTTTGCATGAAATTTTAAGTAAAAATTCATCTGATAGCATATCTGCTTCAAATGATTCAATGTCATATCCACTTAAACAAGCTCGAGAGAATTTTGAAAAAAGTTATTTACTTACACAACTTAAGAAGAACAAAGGCAATATTTCAAAAACTGCTGAATTTATAGGGATGGAAAGATCGGCTCTTCATAGAAAACTAAAATCTTTAGGCATAAAAGGCATCAATTAATCATGAATATTATAATTTGTGGTGCCGGCATGGTCGGCTTTTCAATAAGCAAACAATTACAGGCACAAGGGCATTCTGTAACAGTTATAGATCAATCTTCTGAGGATATTAAAAAAATTAATGACACTCAAGATGTCAAAGGTATTGTTGGAAGAGCAACATACCCTTCTGTTTTAGAAAATGCAGGTGCAAAAGATGCTGATATGATAATAGCCGTTACTAGAAATGACGAAACTAATATGATCGTTTGTCAAATAGCTAGTTCACTATTTAATATTTCAAAAAAGATTGCCAGAATAAGGTCTAAAGAATTTTTAGAGGGCAAATGGAGTAAGTTATACAATAAATCTAATATACCAATTGATGTAATTATATCTCCTGAGCGTGAGGTAGCAAAATCATTGTTTAGAAAACTTGAGGCCCCAGGAGCTTTAGACAATGTTCCGTTTGTTAAGGATAAAGTTAAGTTATTAGAGATTCTAATAGAAAATAAATGTCCAATAGCTAATATTCCATTAAAAGATTTAACAAAAAAATTTCCAGAATTTAAAGCTTATATCTTTGGAGCAGACAGAAAAGAATCTTTTGTTTTTTTTAAAAAAAACGATCAAATGAAGGTAGGTGACAAAGTTTACGTTATTGTTAGTACAGAACAAATAAATAAACTTCTTTCAGTCTTTGGTCACGACGAAAAGGTAGCTCAAAAAATATTAATAATTGGTGGTGATAATATTGGTCTTCATTTAGCAAAACTATTAGAAACAACAGAAGGTTTAAGAACTAAAATTATTGAGAAAAACAAATCACGAGCAGAACAAATAGCGGGAGAACTTTCGTCATCAATTGTTATATGTGGTGATCCATTAGATGAAAAAATTCTAAAAGAAGCAAACATAGAAGAAGCAGAAACAGTTTTTGCATTAACTGATGATGATGAAGATAATATCATGGCATGTGTTTTAGCTGAAAAATATACTCCATCCAAAAGAACAATTGCGATCATACATAAGCATAACTACAATCTTTTACAGGAGTCACTAAAAATTGATGATTTGGTAGATCCAAGAATGGCAACAGTTTCGACAATTATGAAACATGTTCATATGGGCACAATTGATACTGTTTATTCTTTATTAGATGGCCAGTATGAATTTTTAGAGGCAAAAATTTTAGAAACATCTGAGCTTGTTAATAAATCTATAAAAGATTCAAGCCTCCCCGAAGAAGTAAGAATAGGCGCAATTGTTAGAAAAAATAAAGTCATGATGCCAAGTTCCAAATTAGTTTTTGAAAAAGATGATATCGTTGTTGTTTTATCTAAAAGAGAACAACTTAAAGAAGTTGAAGATATTTTTAGAATAACTTCATAAAAAATGAAAATAAAATCATGCTTATATTATTTAGGCTTAAGCTATTTCCCAATAAGTTGCTTAGCTTTAATAAATATATTTTATTCTTATTATTTTGATTATTTAAGTAATATTAAATCTTACTTAATTGTTTTATTTTTATCAATTGTAATTGGTTTCATTTTTTTTCAAATAGGAAAAAAAGAAAAAGATTTTATAGGAATATACGAACAGCTTTTTTTAATTTTATTAATTTATTTTTCAGTATCTTTACTAGTTTTAATTCCTTTTTATCTAAGTGATTATGAGATTTCATTTATTAATTCTTATTTTGAGTCTATATCAGGTCTTACAGGAACAGGTTTTACCATCTTTGATCAAATAAAAAATTTAGATTCACCCCTAATTCTTTGGAGATCTTCATCACAATGGATTGGCGGATTTTATTTTTTAATATTTCTTGTATTAATTTTTTCTAATAAACAAATCAATTTTAAAATGATTGATCTTTCATTTAATCTTGAAAAAAAAATTAATTTTTCATCAAATCTCAATAACGTAACTAGTAGAATATTTTTTATTTATTTGTCATTAACAGTATTAATTTTTTCATTATTTTTAATTTCAGATATTAGACTTTTTAATAGTCTTAATTTAACTATGTCAGTTATTTCTTCAGGCGGTTTTCTACCCACTAATTTTCTCCATGATATAATAAGAAACGATTTTCAAGCTATATTATTGTGTGTAGGTTTTTTAATTTCAATTTTAAATTTTTATCTCATATATAATTTTTTCTTTGGAAGAGATAATCTTAAAGAACACAGTGAAGATATTTATATAATTTTTTTAGTATTAGCCTTTTCAATAATTTTTTATTTAATTAATGATTTGAATTTCTCATATGTATTAATTAATATTCTTACTAGTATATCCACCTCAGGTATAAGTACTGGAGTTATACCTGAAAACTTTGGATTATATTTTATAATTTTGACTTTGCTTGGTGGCTCAGTTCTCTCAACAACCTCAGGTCTAAAATTTTTAAGAATTTATATTTTGATTAAAGCTTTTTTAATGGAGATTTATAAGCTCGTAAAACCCAATGTGATGTTAAATACAAAAATAATGTTTTCTGAAAAGAAAATTAATACAGATAATATTAAAATGTCATTTTTAATATTTATTTTGTTTTTTCTTAGCTTATTTATTTTGAGTAGTATCTTGTTAGTTGATCTTTTAGATTTTGAAAACTCCTTTAAATTGTCAATTTTAACTCTTACCAACACCTTAGATGCAAATATTTATGGTATGAATAAGATACAATTTGTTGACTTGTTCACATTTTCTAAAATTTCACTTATTATATTTATGGTGATAGCTAAAGTTGAATTGTTAGCTGTTCTAATATTATTTAGAAAGGTTTTTTTTAAAAATTAATTATGAGTAAAATATTAATTATAGGAGCTGGTGCAATGGGATCAGCATTTACATTTCCATGCATTGACAACAAACATGCTGTAACCCTTTTAGGATCACCGTTAGAAAATGATCAAATCGAAAGTTTAAATAAAGATAATTTTCATAAGCATCTTAACTGTAAACTTTCAAGTAAAATAACATTTTTAAAAGCTGATAAATTAAAAGAACAAATAAAAATTAATTATGATGTTGTGGTAGTAGGAGTTAATTCTAAAGGTATAAATTGGATTTCCGACGAGCTAAATTCTGCAGAAAAAAAATTACCAATACTAATGCTCACCAAAGGTTTAACCGTCAAAAAAGATAAACTACAAATATTAACTAATTTATTTAAAGGTAATAACATCACAGCTGTTGCGGGACCATGTTTGGCTAAAGATCTATCTAAAAGAAATAAAACAGGAGTTGTTTTTACTAATAAAAATATTTCATCGGCTGAAATGATTGGAAATCTAGTTAAAACTGATTATTATTTCATGGACTATTCTAATGACTTAGTCGGAGTAGAAATATGTGCTGCAATTAAAAACCTTTATTCAATGGTAATTGGTTCATCAAAAGATCTTAATACTGCTGCCATCCTTATGCAAAAGTCAGTTAGTGAAATGGGAAACTTTATTAAATTATTCGGTGGAACAGAAAAAACAGTTTATGGTTTAGCTGGTTTAGGAGATCTATACGTAAGTATTGCCGGTGGAAGAAATAGAAAAATGGGCCAGCATCTTGGTGAAGGGTACTCTTATTCAGAAGCTAAATCAAAATTTATGAAAAATGATACTATTGAAGGAGCAGAATTAGCTTTTGAAATTGGGCCAAAAATTTTAAAAGATATAACTAAAAAAGATTTTCCTATTATGTATTCACTAATCGAATCTATTGTCGAAGATAAAAAATTTGTTATTAACTTTTTATAAAGAGCTTATTTATAGTGACTTATATCATAATTTGGATACAAAGATCTTATAAAAAATTATAATGGTAAAAATTGGAATTAATGGTTTTGGTAGGATTGGAAGACTAATTCTCAGAGCTTTATTGGAGAACTATAAAGATAAAATTCAAGTTGTTGGTATTAACGATCTTGGCTCTATCGATACTAACGCGCATTTAATAAAATATGATAGCACACATGGTACTCTTCCACATGATGTGAATACGTCTAAAGATGGTTTTAAAATTTTAAATCATAACATTAAAGTTTTTGCTGAGAGAGATCCAGAGAATATACCATGGGCAAAATTAGGAACGGATGTTGTCTTGGAATGCACAGGATTATTTTTAAATAAAGAAACTGCTGGAAAACATATTAAGGCAGGAGCAAAAAAAGTTATAATTTCAGCTCCAGGTAAAGATGTTGATTTTACAATTGTTCAAGGTGTAAACAGCAAAGATCTTAAAAAGGATCACAATATTATTTCAAACGGCTCATGCACAACAAATTGTTTGGCACCTGTTGCAATGGTTTTAGAAAAAAATTTTGGTATTGAGTATGGTTATATGACAACTATCCATAGTTATACAGGCGATCAAAAACTTCTTGATACTCTTCACAAAGATTTGAGAAGAGCTAGATCAACTGAAGGCGCTATGATTCCTACTTCTACTGGAGCTGCAAAAGCAATGAGTTTGGTCTTACCAAGTTTAAAAGGTAAGTTAGATGGAACTGCTATAAGAGTCCCAACACCAAATGTTTCTTTAATAGATTTTACATTAGTTACCAAAAAAGATGCATCCGTAGAAACAATCAATGATGCAATGACTAAAGCATCCCAAACTGAATTAAAAGGAATTTTGGGAATTAACAAACAACCTTTAGTATCAAAAGATTTTAATCATGATTCACATAGTTCTATATTTGATCTTACACAAACTCAGGTCATTAAGAATAAATTCAGTAGAGTATTATCTTGGTATGATAACGAGTGGGGGTTTTCTAATCGCATGTGTGACACATCAATACAAATATCTAAACTTATATAAAAAATGGAAGTTGTAACCAAAATTGCTCCTATAGCACTTGCACTTATAATGCTAGCTCTTGGACTAGGTTTAACTGTTCAAGACTTCATTAGAGTTATCAAACAACCAAAAGATTTTATTGTTGGTTTAATCTGTCAACTTATATTACTTCCGATCGTTGCATTCATTTTAATAAAAATCTTTAATACACCATTAGAACTTGCTTTAGGTGTTATGATTATAGCAGCCGCACCTGGAGGAGTAACTTCTAATGTTTTAACCAAATTTGCAAATGGTGATGTAGCCTTATCTGTATCTCTAACAGCAATTATAAGTTTATTAAGCATTATATCGGTTCCATTTATTGTATTTAAGTCTGCAGAATTATTAGGTGTTACAAGTATTTCAAATGAAATTTCAATGATCGGTATATCAATGAAAATGTTTTTAGTTGTAACATTGCCAGTTTTATTAGGTATGTTAATAAGAAAATTTGCAACAAATTTTATAACTTCCAAAACACAATTAATTCAAAGAATTTCAGTGATTCTATTTGCTATTGTTTTTGCAGCTATTTGGGTTGAAGAATGGGAAAATATTTTGAGTTATATTGCTCAAGCTGGAACAATCACTTTAATTTTAAATATTGTTATGATGATAATAGGTTTTTATGTTGCAAAACTTTTCGCAAGCGGAACAGCTCAAAGAAAATGTATCTCATTAGAATGTGGTCTACAGAATGGAACACTAGCTGTTTTTGTAGCAAGTCAATTATTTAGTGATATAACTTTTTTAGTTCCAACAGCAGCATATGCCTTGATAATGTTTTTAACTTCATTAATATTTGTTTTTATTGTTAGGAATTTTAAAGAAAGAGATATTGTAGAAGATTATAACAAATAACTCTTTACCGTTATTTAGATTCGCTCCTAGTGGATCAAAAACTAGCAGCCTTTAAAAGATGAAGACATATTTTTCAGTAATTCTGAATACATCTCTTTACCTTTGTCTAGGGTTGCTCCTAGAGGATCTAACACACCAGTTTTAATATTTGTATCCTTTGCAATTGTTTTTATAATTGA
>MDTG01349435.1_pt1 | contig 15372 bp, 6 predicted proteins | sample 811421 | NCBI WGS metagenome assembly MDTG01 (sample SAMN05326645, study PRJNA326480) | marine metagenome | isolation source: seawater | place: Pacific Ocean: South East | collected 2011
GGCCGGCAGAAATGCTCCTGCCTTTGACTTCGGTAGATCGGCGGCAGGAATATGCAACTACTATAAGTGAGAAAATGACTCCAAAGCTCGAAATTTCAGGCGGGGGTAGTATTTTTGATCTGCTGGCCTTTGAGAGTTATTTTGGCGGGTTGGACCAATTTAATAAACAGCAAAAAAGGTACGAGGCGTTCTTTGTTTACAATCGGGCCACAGTGCAGGGAGATTTGCAAAAGCGTTTAGCCGAGGAAAGTTCCAATACCAATGTGAGGGCTCTGTTGCAGGCAATCCCCAAAGAAGGGCGTCCGGGCAATTTCTGGAACCGATTGCTTTCTGAACCTTTGGTCTCAGCATTCCCGGGAGTCAAGGTGGCCAAGTTGGAAGGGTTTCCCTACTTTCCTGACCGTCAAATCATTTTATCTGTCGGGCTACAAAACCCAGAGGAAATGGATTCCAATAAATCGGAAGCTGAAATCCGTGATGAATGCATGACTAATGCCAGAGAAGCATTGGCCAGATACCAAAAAGGAGCCACCTGGTTTTCAGTCACCAAAAATAAGACCAGTGCAGATGTTAAAAAATTGGACGGTAACCAAACGATGCCTCCTGCCGATTTTAAAGATTTATCCGAAAGATTGGGACTGCTGAAAGTCGGGCGTACCAATACGGGTGCTTATGCTGTGATTATTGGAGGAGTGATGAATCAGGAAGGTAAATTGGAAAGCCATGGGCGTTGGTTGCCTTTCCCGATCCTGGTGCCGATGATGGTGGGGACGGCCATGTCCATGGAAAATGGATATTATTCCGATGAGGCTAGTTTTGAGATAGGCAAACTTGCCCAGCAGACATTACTGGGCAACTTAGAGGCGAAAGAGAAAATCCGTGCCTTCTTTTGGGCTGCTCATGAGCTTGCACGGAAAATGAACCTCATGCAGATGGCAGAACTTACCAAAAGTTGTCCCGATTTGCAGGGTGTGTTTGATTTGGCAGCGATGGTTAGGATGCGAAATCGTCCGGTTTCTGCATCGATTGGCAAAATAAAACAAATGAGGAGGGAAATTAATTTCCTGCCACTTTCCGAGCGGGTGGAAGCTCGAAAAGAACTGTCCAAGGTCGAACAGGAGGGTGAGATTATTAGGAAGGATTTTGAGAGCGAATTGAAGATCATCTACGCGTCTACTCTTCTAAGTGGTGACCCCTCCGGAGTACATCGATTCATCGAGTCATATCCTGTGTTTAAGAAAGATGGGGATAAAGAGGCAGCGGTTGCCGCATTGAAAGATTTGCGTACTGCCATGTTTCATGGCCAAGGGGCGTTGCAACACCTGCTTGATCAAAATAAGCCCATTCATGAAGACGGAATCTTGGAAAGTGCTGTTTCTCCGATTTTTCCTGTTGTTGGTGGGTTTCTTTTGACATACCTCTCCCATGGGTATCGAGACTTGGCCATTTTCTGTAAGATTGCTTTGATTGTGACCAGCTTTTTCTTTCTGCTTCTCTTCCTTTCGAATGTGATGCCCCGACCAAGTTATTTACGTGCAAATAGTCACTTCTTCCTCCGTTGGACGAGACGCCTATCGGTCTCTATTGTATGGGGTCTGCTGTCGATTTTAGTCTTGGAACCGACCCTTCTCCAATCCCCACGTGGACAAGTTTCCGTGGCCGGATTTGATTTTGCGCTTGCGAATCTGCTCGCCTACGCCAATGAGGAATCTATGGCGGATCAAAATCTAACCGTAGTCACGGCTATTATTGCAGGAGTATTTCTTCTGATTCAGGTAGCTATCTTTATGATATGTCTTTCTCGTATTTCACAGGTGAAAAACGAGGAGCTGAAACCAGGCCTAAAATTGGACTTGCTCGACAACGAGGAAAATTTGTTCGACTTGGGTCTTTATATTGGTCTTGGAGGAACTGTTCTTTCCCTAATCCTCCTGCTTGTACTTGATGTGAAACAGGATGCCCTGATTGGTGCCTACACGTCGACTCTCTTTGGAATCTTGTTTGTGGCCGCCCTCAAGATTTTCGTTGTTCGACCCTACCGTAATCACTTGCTCGTGAAGCAAGCGGAAGAGTAGTGGCATGAATCGAAGTTTATTGCTGGTTGTTTGCGACTTCTTGTTGCTCAGCATTCTTGCCCTAGCAAGATTCGATGTTCCTGAAGGCGCAACCATCGCTCAGGATGATCAAAAAGTAGTTTCCAAGGCCGTTATTGAAAGAATTTCAGACGGAGAAAGTTATGACGATGTCGTAGCTGAGTTGGAAGCCACCAATGAAACTTTATTGGAAAACCTGAGCAGCGACAAAGATGCCCTGGTTCAGCAAAAAGAAGATTTGGAAGCACAGATTCTACAAAGACAAAAAGAACTCGAAGCAAAAGAACAGGAAATAGCCAGCCGGGACGAGGTAATTGCTGGGAATGAAGCTGCCATTGCTCAGGCACAGAAAGATGCTGAAGAACTTACCAGGCAGCGTGAGGAGATCGCCAAGAAAAGGGAAGCGTTGTTGCAAAGCAATGCAGCCTCGAAAAAGGAACTTGAGCTGTTGGCTAAAAATTTGGAAGACGCCAAAAAGAAGCAGGAAGAGTTGTCTGCTCTTAAGGAAAGAAGAGAAAAAGAAGCTCAGTCTATGCGTATCGAATTAGCCGCTACTTTGGAAAAGGCGAAAGCGGAAGAGAAAGCAGCCGAAGAAGCTAAAGCACAACTGATGGATGAGAAGAAACGCTCGGATGCTCTCGTTGCCTCCACTGCTAAGCTCGATCAGAAAATTGATAACCTCAATCAAGGATTGGAAGGTGTGGGAAAAGATCTTCGTGTGGTTGGCGAGGGGTTGGCCGGGGTAGGGGATAGAATTACTACCGTTACCAAGGAAGTTAGCAGTGTCAAAGACGATGTGACCAAGGTTGGGCAGGAAGTATCCGGAGTCAAAGCAACCGTGGCAGAGGTCAGTGAGGAAGTATCTGGTGTGGGATCAAAAGTGGAGGATATCCAAAAAGAGGTCGAAGAAACAGCAGCAGTTCAAAAAGAAAGTTTTGAAAAATTAAACGAAAGACAGAAACAGTCTCTCAACGAGATTTTCACCAAGTATGAGCAAAATAAAGTGAAACTCTCCCTCGAGTTTAATCACAAGGGTGGCTTCTTGGGTGCAGAGAAGACAGAGAAGTTTACTATGGATTCGATCATCTTGGCAGACGGATCATTTGCCTATACATTAGTCCATGCGAAGGATAGTCCATTTCGTCTACAGCCAAGACCCCGCAGTTTAATCTCGGTAAAAGGTGAGATTTCCGGCAAGAAATTAAAATCCCCCATTACGATCAGAGAAATCGCTTTTATGGATGATCCCCGAATTATCATTGTACCCCTGTATTTAGATCCGAAGAAATTGGTCGAGACCACGGATCTAGAAATTTTTTCCGCTCCTAAAAACCCTTATCTCTTTTCCGAGGCTGTGGTGGTTGATTCCAAAGAAGGCCGTTTCGGCCAGACTAATTTTGTTCGGGACGAGAAGGATGACCGTTACATCAAGGTCGAACATACTAGCTTTGCCTTTTTGACCGGAAAATTTGATCCTGCAAAGAGCGATCTAGTCTTTTCCCAGAAAGGAGAACTTCTAGGTATCATGGTGAATAACAATTATGCCTTTCATGTCAAAAATTTGGGAAGTCGCTTACATGCAGGTTCCAGGACGGTCCTCGGTTCTTCTTTTGAAGCCGCCAAGACAAATTCCCTGCTGAGTTCTCTTGGAAAGAAATTATTTGGCTTACAGAATAAGTTCCGTTAAGAATCTGTTCTTTCCTTTTTAGTTTGAGCAATTCCACAAGTCAGCAAGACGAGCAAACAGATACACCATCAGTAGAAACTGATGCTTCTTCGACTGGTTGGTTCCAAAAAATAATCGAGGAACGGGGAATGTTCTCAAATTTCTTATCCTTTCCACAGGATAAAGCCCCTTGGTTTGTTACCATTCTACTGATCGCAGTCGCCTATTATCTTAGCTTTTGGGTGCGTTTGGAATGGATTGATTTTGCCCAGGCTCATTATGAGAATGATAAAGGGGAAATCGTTTATTTTCACCCTGAAATGGTAAAAGACGGCGTCGCTCTGCCAAATACCCACGACAGTTTTTATTTCGGGAGCATTTTACAAAAGGCACATTTGGGGATGCATCAGAATAATAATCTTATCCCGAGTGCTCTTACCAGTGGTATGATCACGATGTTACCCTATTGGGTCCTTCAACTATTCCCTGACTTAACCATCGAGATTCTTCTATTATGGATTCCGGTTTATGTAGCGGGAATTGTGTGTATTCCACTTGTATTGATTGGGCGATTGTATGGTAGCCATGCCTGGGGATTTCTTGCGGCCTGTCTCGCGGGAGTCACCCACAGTTATTACAATCGTACTTTAGCCGGGTATTATGATACCGATATGTTTTCGATTACGGTTCCAGCATTTGCCCTTTATTTTTTGCTTTCTGCGAGTCGTCGGAAATCCTTAAATTATGCATTGGCTGCAGCCTTAACCCTATACCTTTATCGTTTCTTTTACGCATCAGGCCAGGCTATAACTGGTGCTCTGGCGGTTGCATTTATTGGATATTCATTGGGTCTGGTTTTTCTTGAGTATTTTTTTGTAAGGAATCGGGACTTAAAAAAAACTCTCTCCAGCGATAGTTCAGTATTTGTTTTTAAATCTGTTCTCTTAATTGCGTTTGCTGCTTATGCGGAAAGTTGGTCCTACGGGGTTGCGATAGAAAGTAATCCAGGGAAATTCAGCTTTGGATTATTGATCCTACCGGTGATGCGAATTATTCTTGGTTTTCTACAAGTGCAAGCTTCTTCACAGGATGCCGTTGGTGGACAACCAAAAGATGGCGCACTCGAGCAGAAATGGTCTGCAGGAGAAAAAAAACAAAAGTATCCCAAATGGCCTTCGATCAGGATTTCGTGTCTTGCGCTACCAATTTTGAGTATAGTGTTTTCAGCCTTCGCCTTGTCTTCAGGAGACATCAGGGGGAAAATCTTCGCAAAATTAGACCGTTATGTTTCCGCAGGTAAGGGCGTTGCTCTTCAGTCTCAGAATAAAGAAAAAGGATACAGCTTGAGCTACTTGGATGTATTCTCAACAGTTCGGGAAGCTAGCGGTATTCCTAAGGAAGTGGTTAGAAATCGTATTTTGGCAGACAGTCCTTCATGTTCCTGCCCTCGTTGCTTACCTGCCAAGGATAAAGAAAATGCGATTATAATACCCACCGCTATATTTGGATTATTGGGTGTCATTCTCTTGATGCTCCGGTATTGGGAGTTTTGTATGGCAGTACCCTTTCTTGCCATTGCCTATTATTGTTTCGAGGGAGCTGTCGGCTTAAGATTTACGGTACATGTTGGAAATATTGCCTCTTTGGGTGTTGTTTTCTTGATCCTTTGTGTGCTGACTTTTTTGGCCAGAAAAATTTTCAGCAAAGAGAAGACTGACCAATCCAACTTAGTGGCTAAAACTTCATGGGCTGTTTGGTTGCTTGCTGGAGGGATGGTTATCTTTCTGCTTCGCCCTAATATCCAGCATGCTCAAAATTATCATTCGCATGTGGTTTATCCAACAAAGACGATCGAAGTACTCAATAAGCTTAATGAGGCATCACAACCGGATGATTTTGTGGTTACCTGGTGGGATTATGGATCCGGCTGTTGGTTTTACGGTGGAGCCCGTACCTTCACTTCTCCTGCTCATCAGACTTTTGATAATTATTTAAGTTCTGAAATATTACGTTCTCGAAATCCAAAGAGAGCCGTTAACCTTGCACGGCTTAAAACAGAGACTTATGTGGATATAAAAAATAGAATATCAGCAGGGGAATCAACCTACGGGACTGCGGTGCAGGCAATTTTTAAGGATGGTAAGCCAGACTTAGCATTCTATCAGGGAGTTCTTCATGACTTGGAAATGGGAACTTATCCGCTTCCCCCTCAATCCAGGGATATTTTCATGTTTCTACCTTATGAGATTTTAAGGATTTTCCCTACTATTCTTAGTTTCAGTTCACGAAACCTTTATTTTTCAGACGGGCAGGCGGCTCAAAGCAATGCATCACGGGAACCCCCAATGAAAGTTCTAAGGAATGGGAGACGGGAAGGATTTGCTTTTAAATTTGATGAAGGTTTCCGGTTTGATCAGCAAGGAAATTTACGTCTAGAAGCCGATCAGTCCGGTGTTGTACCTTATGCTCAACTTTGGACTACTTCTGGGATTTCTGGAGATGCAGCCCGGATTGTTCCTTCTATTTCTGTCGATGGTTTCAATATCCTATCAAAGCCGGATTCAAGGTCCAATCGTGCACTCCTTTATGTAGAAAAGACCAAAGATCTTGTAATTTTATCATCTATTGCCCTCAACTCGACTTTCGCCAAACGTTTTCTTTTGGATAAATTTGATGAACAAGTTTTTGCTCATCCAATATTCGAAAAAGGTGTCAACCCGGTCAGGCAACCCTTTATGACTCAAGCCGATTGGGTCTCAAGCCTGCCAAATGGTGTATCTTTAAATATGCGTGGCGGTTATCGGGTTGATGCGAACCTACAAACTTTCAAAGCCAAAGTACCCGGAGTTAAAGATCCCGTTCCCTTTGCCTTTCATCGTCGTATGCATGACGAGAAATCAGGCAAGCTTATCAAAATTCCGTCTCAGCAAAAAGACACTCCTCAATTTCACCTCATCCAAACCAATCTACCAATCTTTGCTGGAGGGCGTTCCTACACCGTACCATCTGGTGGTAAAACTGTTTCTCAAATTGCTGGGTCGAATGGGGTGTCCTCTGCCATGCTCGCCCAGCATTTGGATGCGGATCCGGATGAATTAGTTAGTGGTGGTCAGATAGTGGAAATTCCTGCGAGGGGCTATCAAATGTCACAAGCCTGGTTTTTTATGGACCAGGAAGTTTTCGAAAGTGTTTTAGTTCAGGGCTTTTTAATGGAAGAACTGCCCACTGATTTATTTGAAAAAGTTTACTCGACACCATGGGGGAAAGTTTACAAAATTGTAAAATAAATCATAAGACTGTGTATTTTTTGTGGACAAGATGCTAAATAATAATTGAATATATTATAGTTATTACAATGAACCCAATTACTGCTATGAAAGTTTCCTTCTTCTTTCCCCTCATTTTTCTTAGTTCATTCCTCTTTTCCCAACAGGCAGACACGCTGGAATCGAAAGGGGCAATCATCATAGCATCACTTGAAGGGCAGGTCACTGTGGTAAATAATACCACACAAGAGCCACTACCGGCTAGTCAGGTCAAAGCAGGGGGGCTGCTAGTTGATGGTCACACCGTAAAAACAGGACCTGCCTCCAAAGTTATTCTTCTTCTTTCGAACGGTACCGTATCAACTATTAAATCCGATTCCTCATTAAATATCAAAAAGTTTACCCAAGCGAAATTTGACGCAAGTGGTAAAAAACTTTCTGATATGAAAGGCGAACCTAGTTCTTCTCAAACTGTAATGGACCTAGAGTTGGGTGATATGGTTTTTGATGTTAAGAAACTAGACAAAAGATCAAGTTTCAATATTGAATCACCAGTCGGGACTGCGGGTATACGGGGAACATCTGGACAGATGGCTGTCTTGGCTAACCAAGGTAACACTAATCTTAACATTAACATGTTTAAAGGCTCTGTTGCTACTCAGCTTAAAGGGTCTAATATATCAACTCTTGTCCGTCAGGGGCAAAGTTTTTCTGCAGGAATCAGTGCTTCGGGCATCATTCTTCCCCCCACACTAGGGAAAGTGCCCACTTCTATCTTGGCAAGTATCGAAGCGGACCTTGAGGCTTCGGAAGGTGCCACAGGGGTCACATCTGTAGGTGATTCCACAGTACCAACCGGTGAGGGTGGCGAAAATATCGAGGACGAAGCACCCTCTGAAGAAGAATTGCAGGAGCAGGATGCTGATCAAGCAGCAGCCGCTAAAGGTATAGACGATAATGGGTCAAGCGAGGCAATTGCTTTGGATAAAGCTGGTTTGATCGATTTAAATGACCCTGAAAAACTTGATAAAGTTGATACTTATGTCGAAGCAACAGTTAATGCTGCTGGTAAATTTACGGAAAAGAAAAATAATGAAGATGCTGTTTCTGACCCTAATGGAGCCCAAAGATATCGTCGAAACTCCAACGGTGAGTTGGAGAAAAACAGCGGTTCTTTTTTAGCAGACTTAGTTTCAAATTTAGATGATGTTGTTGATGTCACAGTTGAGGCGGAGGAACTCGGGATCGATAAAGCTGCAATGTTTGATAGTCTCCTTGAAAATTCAGAAAATTCTGGTGCCGTAAAGGAGGTTGTAGCAGTCGCAGCAGTGGTTGGTATTAAGGATAAGGATAATCTGACAAGTGTTTTTACCAGTGTCGATCAAGCTGACTCGGTTGCCAAAGTTGCCCAAGCAGCAAAACAAGTTGAGTCTGAAGACGCGGCTACATTGGGTGCTGCCTTTAGAAGTGCAGATCAAGCTGACAAATTGGTGGCGGTTGTCGAAGAATCCAATGCTCAAGGCGATGCTGGGTCTAAATCTAAAAAACTAAACTCGCTTTTCTCAGTAGTTAAGAAAGTTGATGCCAAAAAAACTGCTCGAAAAGAGAAGATGGAGTCCATTAGTGCGGGTGCAGTTACTCTAAGTGCAAGTATTATGAATGAGATTGATGGCTTTGCTACAGTGGCGGAATTAAACACATATTTAGATAGTAAAATTACAGAGAGCAATTATCAGCAAATTAAAGACTATGCTGATCTTCGAATTGATGATCTAAGTATAACCAATTCTTTTGACCAGATTTCTAATGTTGTGAAAGTTGTAGAGGTTTTTGAAGACATCAAAGCCGCGGGAGGAACTGAAGTAAGCGACGATGTTTTTGATGGTATTTTAACCAATGCAGAGCAAGCAGAAAGTCTTGCAGAAGTTGTTGAGTCAGGAAAAAAACTTGGTGCTACTAAAAACTTAGGCGCGGTACTCGCAAAGCCAGAAAGAGCCGCTGATTTCAAAAAAGTTACTGAGAAAGTTTCTACCAATGATGTTGATGGTGCCGCAAGTCTAACTCTTTTCGAAAATATTGAAGCTGTTGCCGATGTTGTCGTTGTCGCTGAAAAACAAGGTAAATCAAACGACAATCTCATTAAGAATGTTGCAAAAAATGCAAACTTGGCAAACGAGATGAAAACTGTAGTTGAGAACCTTGATAACTTCGATGCTGGAACAAATGTTGATGATGTTTTTACAAACATTGTTGATGTTGCCGATGTTGTCGCAGAAGCAGGAACTACTGCTGCCAATCAAGATTTTATTAAGAACATAGCCAAAAACGCGACAAAAGCTAAAGATGTTGCCAATGTTGTTAAAAAAGCAAAAAAAGCGGGAGTTCAAGATACCTCGCTCATTCAGAACCTTGCAGCCAACTCTGACCAAGCCGCAGAATTAGACGCAGTTTTTGACAAGTTGGGAGGCGAAAACATTGACGCTGACGCTGCCAAAAATATTTTAGGCAACGCTAACGAGATTGCTGCAATTAGTGAAGCTATTGGTCATGCAGAGAAAGCTGGCAAAACCGGTGCAGATTTGACTTCATTTGCAAAAAAAGACATTTCAGAACAAAAAGCTGTTAATGAAGTGGTCAAAAACCTTGGGGATAATGCAGACGCATTTTTGGCTCAAAGTTTTGACGATGCTCTGCAAGTAAAGGAGCTACTTGACGATAATGTTATTTCGTCTACCGACTTTACTAGTGCAGAAGGAGAAGGTCCTGTGAATTTTGAAAATGTCTTAAAATCTTCTTCCTTAAATACTCTCAATAGTCGCTTTGCCAACGATACAGAAATTCTAGACATCATTTCTGTAAATGAAAGCCGAGCAAAGGACATTTTATTTGCTTTGAATTTCGTCGATGCAGGATCAGTCCAAGAGTCTGCACTCATGGGTAATATTGATAAGATTGATGCCATCATGTCTCTTAGTAACAAATTCCGCTCAATTGAACCGTTACCTGGCGAATCATTAACGGCGACGCAAATTGATCTTAATCGCGAAAATAAAAACAAGTTAGATATCGTATTCAATAATTTAGATGTCGTAACCTCATTGGATCAACTAGTTGTTGAGCTTGCCGTATTCCCTGAAAAATTAGAAGTTGTGTTTGCGAACGCTGATCTTGCTCCATCCATTTTAAATACTTACAGCGATTACGAGAAACTTCCTAACAGCACGGAGTTGATAAGTAATCTGTTCTCTTCGAGTGAAGGTCTAAGAAGCACTCTTTCCAATGAAGGTCTAAACAATCTTATCTCTAGATTCCCAGAATTCACTAGTGAAATCACCAAATACTCCTCAAAATCTGCAGAAATTAACGGTTTAATTTCATTAGTTGGAGATAAGTACGCAGATATAGTTATCCAAAACTTACAAAGTTTTGATAAATTAGAGGCTCTCGTACTTCGTACTGCTCAGGATTCTGTTAAAATGGAACAGTTATTCTCAAATGTTGCTGATGTTAATCGAATATTCGAACTTTCAGAGAAATTTAAGTCATTGAATGTTGCTGGTGGGCAAAATGCTTTGCTGTCAAGTATTGATGTAATTTTTGGAGATATATCTGATACCGGTTATTATTTATTTATTTCTGATTATCCTAAATTTTTCGTTAAATTGTATGATCAGTCAGGTGATTTATCTAAGGTGCCATCAGCTCTTGCGTACGAGTTACAAGCTTTGAATTTAAATCGTAGTGACCTTAATACGGTATTAAGTGATTTGATTGAAGGACCTTCGTCAACTGGTCCGGTTGGGAATCCTCCAACAGGAGAGGGACTAAGCGATGAATTTGCTGCCGTTTCTATCCTTGAATCTCATGCCTTCAAGGGTGAAATCCCTAAATCGCTTGTACTCTCTGAAGAACAGGTAAGATTGAGTAATCTTTTCAAAGAAACCCTGGATGTCTTTGATGCCCTTGATACACTATTTTATTCTCCATCATCTGAAAGTACATCCTCTTCTCAAAGTTCTCCGTTAGGACTCCTTGGTGGTGTGAATCTCACTTTTACATCAGGTAATTATGACCTCTCCAATCTTGGATACGATTCATTATTAATCGCTGCCAGTAACAACCTATCAGTTTCTGGCTCTCTTGCCGTGCCTACCACAACAATTCTAGACGAATTATTTTTTATAGCTGGAGGAAGTTTACAGATATTGGAGGGAAGTTCAATTAATTCATCGGCAATCTCTCTTGGCTTTGGTTCCTTTGATTCAATCGAGATTGTTAATGTAGATCTTCATGCCGAAGGTGAGATTGGGGTGAGATCACTTGACTCGATAATTATCAGTAATTCTGATTTTGCTACTCGTGGTACGGGTGCAGATCACATTCATTTGGTTGCTGCTGCTGATCTTGCCATCGACAATTTACGCTTCTCTGAGCAAGTACGACAAATTACTATGGAGGCGATGACGATTAATCTCAGTAATCTGAATTTCCCAGCAGGTTCTGCTGTTAATTTGAACTCTGCTTACGGGGGTATTGATGGTGTTTATCCTAATTTTGGTTCTTCAGCTGTCGGCCGAGTTAATTTCATTGAAAATGTCCGGTACAATTCTCATTTACTTAATTCCCGTTCTTCTTTTGATATGTATGGTGGATCTATATCATTGGGAGTAAAAAGTAACTAGATTTTAACAAAATATCTATGAAATTAGCTTTTCCAGCAATCTTACTGTTGAATTCCTATTTATTAGGTCAAGATTCTAATCAGTCATCATCCAGTTCAACCCCACCCGGTGTTGATGCGGCTCTTTTTGATTCGAGCTTTTTCTCAGGCGTTTTAGATCAGGCAGATACAGGCGATGATGTCATGGGTACACAAAGGATAATTGATCTTAGGGGGTCTGCTTTTTCGCCCAGTATCAGTTTTTCTACCAATTACAACTATTCATCTAATCCCCTAAAAGCAGCCAAAAATTCACCCAGTTTCTTGAGTGACGGGTTTACTACGACTTTTAATTTGATGGTTGCTTTAGGTTTAGGTGAGATCGGAATAGGAGACGAAGTATTGTTAACCCCCAGTTTAGCACTTGCCCAAATGCGTACTTATACTGACCCAGTTCGTGATTATGGTGATACTATGAAAGCATTTGATGTCGATGTGCAAATTGCCTCTATTGCTTTTCCTTTTGTTTTGCCAGATGATTTTACTTTATCAATTGGACATGCTTTCACACGACCTATTTCATTTCGTAACGACAATGTCATTAGTTATTCGAATACACCTAGTGTTGCATTGTCTAAAAATTACACCATGCAGAACGGTGATATTCTGAATTTGAGTGTAGGTGGTAGTTACTCATTTTCTAATGGTGATACCTTAGCTGAACAAATTAATGATCCTGTCTACTATTCATTCATCGAAGCAGTCATGGGTGGTGCCGATGCTGTCTCAGCACAACAACCTACCAGTCTACAGGATGCGTGGACGCACACGATGACTTTATCTTACATGCATGCCTTGAATGAGAAAATGATGCTCTCCCCGAGTTTTAACTTTACAAAAATGACTTTCACAGAAGGAGCCAATACTGGAAGAGAGGATTACCTTTCAAATCTCGGTGTAAGCTTCTCTTATTCCTTGGCTGAGTGGTTGAATTTGTCAGCTATTTCAAATTACACTTGGAAAAGCACGGATGCAACAGGTGAAGGTCTAGGAGTTCCTGAGTATGAGGACTTCATCGGTGGGGTTGCTTTTGGCATAAATTATGCCTTCTAAACTAAGTCTTTTTCTTTATTTTCTATTATGTGGTGGATTGGCTTTTATGCCAGTCTTATCTCTTTTTTCTCAGACACCCTCCTACAGCTCCGAGGCACTGGAATTTCTTAAGCTCAGCGAGAAGCAGATAGAACAGGAGGATTTCAGGGGGGCAATCGCCACCCTCAATAAGGCAATGGGGATTTTGAAGGAGACTTCGCGTAATCATCCACTTCGAATACAGGCAGAAAAACAACTTCGCATCGCCAAGGGCCGTTCTATTGTAGCCAAATATACCCGTAGTAAATTAAAACCTGTGACAGATCCTTCCGGTTTTTTATCCTTGGAGGATGAGCCAAAGGATTTTTCCGTTTCACAGGTATTTGGACGAATTATTTCCAAAAATACCTGGACTGAGCGCGAGCAACTTTCCGAAAACGATCCAATTGGTACCGGGCGTAGGCTGACCGTTTTACCCAAAGGGGGGATCGAGGTGATTGGATACAAAGAACCAATCATGTTACGCTCCTTGGATGCATCTAGTTTTGAGTTATCCGGTGCGAACTTTATTCATCTAAATTCAGGTTCTTATTTAATTCATCAAACAAAGAAGAATGGTTCGATAAAACTGAAATCCCCACTGACTGAGTGTGAGCTCTCCTCCGATGATCCATTCGTTTTTATGGCCGGGGTGACCACTAATGGTGGGTTGAAAATTATTGGCTTACTCGGCGAAATCAACTGCATGATGGAAAGCGAAACTGAACGGTTAATCCCCGGGCAACTTTGCTTTGCCCTGCCAGAGGGATTCAGTCGTACGATGAGCGTGGAATTAAGCACCCTGATTGTCACTTCCAAATTAATCACTGCCTTTCGTAGACCTCCTTCATTTATGAAAAGGCTCAATCAACAGGCAATGTTACAAGCTTTGCGTACCAAACAACGCTTCCGTACAGTGGTTGGCGATGTGAAGGGTACCCGGGATTTCGAGATTAAAGTAATTGAGGAAAAGTAGGTAAACCTACCCCAGTTATCTTTCTTTATTCTTACTATGTCCCAAACCTAGGCATAAAAAGGGGACTGATCTGTTCCATCTTGTGTAAACGGATCCGATTGGATGGATCAGGTGTTGCTTGCATGTTTTTCAAAGTAAGTATATCCCCCCGGGTAAGGCATAAGAGATCATGTAATTCCTCTTTTTGCAGATCACGCCGTTGAAATTCATATGTATATTCCTTCCCATCCGAAGCCATACCGATAAAAGAAACCGTTCCTTTCCGTTTTTTGATTGGACTGATGATACGGCAGACTTGTTGGCCATGGCCTAAATCTTTTGGTCTATTTGTCCCCAGTATGGACAGACCGAATTTAACCTCCCGAATCTCAAGATTTAGAGGACGATTGATTTTCTCCATTATGGATGGGGGACTCATTTTCCTGACTTCATGACTGAAGTATTTCGATTGGTTGTCTGCCAATGGACAGCACATCCCATTGAAATAGGGGGCATGAAGGAAGACATTTGCATCTTCTTTGATTAGCTTGGCACAGTTTTGATGAAGGGTATGACAAATTTCAGCCTGAGCTGGTTCAGTAATAATCACCATTCCGTTGTTCTTGAGCAAACCGGGTAAGTAAGATAGCAGCTGTCTGTAATTTTCATGATCATCATTATCTTCGTCCAGCAATTCATTGAGAGAATAGCCAAGCAGAATCAGATCGTATTTCTTTCGGTTATCTTCATCGAATGGAAATTTCAAATCCATACGGGTTGTGCTGATTCGACTATTCGACCAGAACTCACGCTTGGCAGCATGTAATTTCTTAACAAATACCAGGCTCTTACTTGAATAATCCAACGCTTCCAATTGTATGTGATTCTCCAATCCCTGGCTGCTTAGATAGTGCAGGCAGGACAATCCACTTGCCCCGGTTCCTGAGCCAAGATCAAGAATTCGGACCGGACCTTTTTTAGGCGGACTCCATCCACGAACATGGCAAGCTTCTGCCAAGGCAAATGTCATCGCTGTCCATGTTCTTGGATAATAGAAATTTCCGTAGGCTAAAATGGAAAGATCCCGTTTACCGTAGGCATCGGCATCAAAGTCGCGAAATTTATTAAAACGGTCACTCTGTTTAACAATTTCCTTTCGGATAAGATTGAGTAATTTATCCTCGCTAAGTTCAGGCCATTGCTGACATGCCTGCATCCACCACCAGTTCTCAATTACATTTGGGAAAGGAGGAACGATTGCAGTGGGTTGCATACCTATGAATTCAAATCAGGTAAGTAAATCGGGAACCAAACCATTCAGGCTAGGTTCTCTTGACTGGACATGGACAGAAGGTCTTTAGATCTTTCCGCCGTAGACTGCCTGATCGCCCAATTGCTCTTCAATCCGAAGCAGTTGGTTGTACTTGCAGATACGGTCTGTACGGGAAAGGGAACCAGTCTTGATCTGTCCGGCATTGGTGGCCACCGAGATATCAGCAATGGTAACATCTTCTGTCTCACCGGAACGGTGGGAAATTACAGAAGTGTACTGGGCTTCCTTGGCCATTTCAACGGCGTCAAAAGTCTCAGTTAGCGATCCA